>Ga0210239_100447_pt1 | contig 36539 bp, 24 predicted proteins | sample ChrtobMetP5a_0mM_FD_155451 | JGI IMG/M metagenome (GOLD analysis project Ga0210239, IMG submission 155451) | Chrysochromulina tobin associated microbial communities from unialgal haptophyte culture, Seattle, Washington, United States - P5a_0mM | ecosystem: Host-associated > Algae > Haptophytes >... | reverse complement strand
TTGTGTAGCTCTGATGAACAGCAATTCAAGTCAAACACGCGACCAAGTTTACTGCCGCTTGACCCCAACAGTTAAGCGGCCGTGAACTCAACGTGTGATGAGACTGTTGGCAGAGCTACCACAGGGGGCCCAACCAGGGGGAAGGGGTATTGGGCATATGGGGGGCCGTGCGGACGCATACCGGGAGGTTTGCTGCTCACGTTTCGGACTCAAGGGAGTCTCGAAACGGTTTGATGCGCATCCCGATTTAATTCCAACGGCAGGCACGGGCTGGGTGCATACACCTCGTTGAGGAGATTCTCGAACGATGGTCGCATTCTCGTCTGGCTCTCTGATGAGAGCTGAGTGGTCCCGCCCACCCACCGCGATGTAAGCCTGGTCTAGCTTTAGCAGGGACCGGGGGTTGTCGCGCTCACCAGGCTGCTTGTGTAGCTCTGATGAACAGCAATTCAAGTCAAACACGCGACCAAGTTTACACACAAGCACAACACAGCGTTCATTCCCTTTTCTCAGTCAGTCAGTCAGTTTCGTCGCGGTCCCCCGCGCGCGCTCACCACGTCTCAACTCAGTTCACGCGTGCGTTGCCTTGGGCCGGTGTGTGGCCTTCGGTCGGCCGAAGATCTTGAGCGTCTGGGGATACGCTGGTGCACGGAGCCTCAAAGGACGGCTCCGCTCCCCTCGGTCAACACAAGTACGGAGTGTACTCGCTCGCTCGGGCTACTCAATTTCGCTCAAAGTGAGGTCTGTCTCTCCTCCAGCACACAGTCATTGTTAAAGTCATTGCACACGAGGTTGATTTGCACTCACTGTGATCTCTGGTGCTCGCTGCCCTACATGTATACTACCGGGCGGGAAATTGTGATAGGCAATCAGGTGGGGGGGGGGGTGTGGGGGGGGGTGTGGGGGTGGGGGGGGGGGGGGGGGGGGGGGGGGGGGGGGGGGGGGGGGTAAGGTTTTTTTCCCAACCGTCATCATACTAGATACTTCTGCCCATGAAGGGCTTCTGCCGTGTGCCGTCGACCCGTCGTTGTCTTGCCGCAGCCTCTACAGTCCGTGCGTGGGTAGCGCTTCTTTCAATCATGTCGATCATCCGCGGTCCGATCTTTATTTCCTCCGTTAGCCTGCCCGTCGCGATTTTCGCATCTCGGCGATGTGCGGTTTCTTTTGCTTGCGGTTGCGCGGCAAATAAATATACATGTACTGTTGTTCTGTTGCGCGGTCGCTACCGTCCTGTGGCCGGTCTCGTCGTATGTGGCTTAGTATGTGGCTACCCTGTTCCGCCGTGTCGCGCTCCGGCCCGTCCGAAGGAAATGCTTAATACAAGCTTAGGCGAATCGAATGCGGCCCGCTCGGCCGCTTAGTCGGATCGAATGCTCGGCCGTGACCGGGCAGCGGGCACTTACCCGTTGGATGGTTCTCACCATCACGTGTTAGTGTGTGCCCCCTGAGTGTGGCCCTTGCCCCTTTGTGGTCCCTGGAGCGTGGCACCGCGCCCCGATTGCCTTATCGGGCGCGAACTTTGAATCGCGATCACTTCCCGCAAGCGCGTGTTTTTCCAGGCGTGAGTCGGGGGTTGTCTGTCTAGAACACCCTTTGCGCACTCCGCGTGCGACGTCTATAAGGTTACTCACCACTACTCAAGTAGTCACTCTTTCCCGCGCGGCCAGTATCGCGGCTACGGGCCCGCTTGCCTCACTTGTCGGCGCCGACGCGTTGGCCCTTAAAAGGGCGCCGTGTTGGTTGGTTTCGTTAACGGATGTAAGCACTCCAGCACCTGCACTGTAAATGCCAGTTTGACTCCTAGGCGTGTCCGTGCGCTGTGCTATCCGGATTTCCGGGCATGAATGACTTGGTGACATCCATGGTGTCGGCCGACGAGGAGCTTGCCGACGGCGACGTCGCATCGACCGCTGCGGCCGCGTACGCCTTGCGCTCTGACGCCGACTACGCGCCGCTCATGGAGGCCATCGGCGACTCGCAGTTCGTGCTGCTCGGCGAGAGCACGCACGGCACGGCTGAGTACTATGCGCATCGTGCAGCTATTACGAAGCGGTTGGTGGAGACCAAGGGCTTCTCGGTCGTTCTTATAGAGGGTGACTGGCCGGCCGCCTACCGCGTGTCACGGTACATCAGCTCCGAAGGCTCCATGGACCGCTCTGCTCACGAGGCGCTCGCAGGCTTTGCAGGCTTTCCCTCGTGGATGTGGAAGAATGAGCGATTCGCATCGCTGGTCGAAGAGCTGCGCGCGCACAACGAGCGCGTGCGGGCAGAGGGCACCGAGGCCACGGCCACGCTGTCTGCGCTCGGGGACCTGCGCGCCGCAGGCGCGAGTGAGGAGCAGCTAGAGGTGATGGGCTTCACCAAGGCGGCGATCGCCGCAGCAAGTGAGGGGCGGCCCGAGGTGGTGTTGTATGGAATGGATACCTACTCCGTGAACGCCTCGGCTAGGGCGGTGATCGAATTTCTTGAGATCGTCGACCCGGATGCCGCAGCGCTCACACGCTCCCGCTATGCCGTCTTCGAGCCCTTCGGTGACGATATGAAGGAGTACGGGCGACAAGTCACGTGCGGCGAGCTGGCGTCACGGGCCGAGGAGATCAAGGCGGACGTGGCGAGCGTGTTGACGGAGCTGCAACAGAACGCGCGCGCCTCGTACTCGCTGCTGCTCAGCCCCGCGGAACTGCTCAACGCCGAGCAGAATGCGCAAGTGGTCGTCAACGGCGAGGCGTACTTCCGTGGGCTCTACGAGAGCATAGGCTCCGTGGACACGTGGAACCTGCGCGACCAGGCGATGGTGCAGACGTGCCTGCGCCTGGTCGAGTACTGCCGTGCCATGAACGGCGGCGCCACGCCCAAGATCGTCCTCTGGGCGCATAATTCCCATGTGGGAGACGCGAGCGCCACTTCGATGGCCGTGCGCGAGGAGTGGAATTTGGGACAGATGCTGCGCCAGACCTTCGGCGCCGATTGCAACGCGGACAGCGGCGGCGTCTTCCTATGCGGTTTCGGCACGTACGCGGGCACCGTCACAGCCGCCGAGGAGTGGGGCCGTCCCCCGCAGACGTTTGAGCTCGCCGACGCCGAGCCGGGCAGCATCTCAGATCTCATGCATAAGGTGCTTCGGGTCGTGAGTGAGCGCGAGCGGCTTGAGGGCGGCGCGCCGGCGCTCTCGGCCGCGCCCCTCAATGCGTTGCTCCTCGTGCTTAAGGGCGTGAGCACCAGCGACCCCGAGCACAATGAGGTGCAGCAGGCGGCACGCGCCGTGCTTCGCGAACCGCGTCGCCAACGGGCGGTCGGCGTGTGCTACCGAAAGGCCACGGAAGCGAGCTCGCACTATGTGGAGGCGAGCTTGGCGACGCAATTCGACGCGTGGATCCATGTCGACCGCACCACGGCCCTGACGCCGCTGTGATCTATCTATAGGAAAGAGTCTACACGGTGGTGCAGTATACTTTTAAGCTTTGTACGTGCATCGTGCAATGTGCACCGGGGGGAGCAAGTCTTCACAGTCGGCCCTCCCCGGAAAAATGCTTCCTGTGGCTTTATTGCCCGACCTGCTGGAGCTCGAGGCCAATTTGCCCGCGGATCCGACAACCTTCTTCGCGGCCGCGTTCGATCCCTCGGCCCCGCCTGCGCCCGGAGCACGCGCCGCTGCTGAGGTGCTGCGGCACGCGGCAAGCCAAGGGCTCGAGACGGCGGATCTCATGCAGCAGCTGCGCATGCTGGGCCTCGGCGAGGCCGGCGCGATATTTTTTGCTAACTACTGGGCCGCACAACCCTCGCGCGCCTCGTTGCAGCGCGAGCCGCCGCTTCAGCTCCTCGACGTCGATTGGAGCTTCGGCGTGAGTGCCAGCAGCAGCGAGCACCAGGCGATGGGCACAACGTTCGTGCAGCTGCGGCTTAGCACGCAGGGCCAGAATGGCGGCGAGTTCGTGCACACGGGTGCGGCCGTCGCCCGGCCGCCCTTGCCGCGCGCCACACGTGACTCTCTCTCTCTCTCTCTCTCTCTCTTTCTCACTCTCACTCTCTCTCTCTTCTCTCTCTCTCTCTCTCTCGCTCGCTCTCTCTCTCTCGCTCTCTCTCTCTCTACCTCCTTAAGAGAGTGCTCCGCACTCGCCTTTGTGCTCACACGCATCCACGTGTCTCTCCCCCGCCGCGCGCTCGCGCAGAGCTCGACCTCGCGCGCTTCTACGACTTCCTCCATCAGCTCGAGCTCGCGAAGGCGAGGCTGGAAGTCGCGTGACGAAGAAGCAGAGATGACGAGGCTTGAGGCAGCGGCGTGCCGGTTCGGCGAACGAGAGTCGGTGTGTCGCTGACTGAGTCTACGCGCGAATCACCTATATCCTTGTCGCCCGCGGAATCGACGGGACGTGCCTCACGTGGCGCCGCCTAGTTTACTACAGTGCTACAGTTCACAGTGGAGTCAGCGGAGACATGCTGCCAGTACAGCGACACGAGACAAGCATGGAGACAGCAGACAGGTCCCAGCTTAAGTCTTTAAGACTAAAAGTAAAAAGACAGCTTGAAGTTTCTTCCTTCTTATCTTCTATCAATTAAAACGTTCTTTTCTCGCGTCGGCGTGCCGTCGCTCCCACACGGACTGTAGGAGCGCGCAGCCGTTTTCTAAAGAAGGTGCACAGGAATCCAAGGGAAGAGAGCAGAACCCGGAATTCCGCTCGACACAGCGCGCGGGCGTCAACGGTCTTGTGCAGGACCTCTTCAGCGGCGCCGCGGCTCTCCCTCTCGCGATAGGCAGCCATGGCATTCGCGGCCGCTCGTAAGAAGGAGATGAAGAAGAAGGAAGCGCCCGACCTCATGTCCCTGCTCAACGCGCGCGATTACACGGGCGCAATGACGCTCATCGAGTTTGAGCGCAAGATGTTCATGGACAAGAAGCAGGCATCCGGTTGGCGGGCGGGTGCCAACGGGGAGTACGAGTGGGTTGAAGGCGGCAGTTCGGCCCTCACTGGTGAGGAGGCGAAGCAGGACGAGGAGCGCAGGCTCTGGCTTGCGTACGCTGCCTTCCACCTGGGCGATTACGGAAAGGCGCTCGACGCCTACCAGAACCTTCTGGACTCGGGCTCGCACGACCCGATGATCCACGTGTTCATGGCGTGCTGCCTCGAGCGGATGCAGATGCACCAAGAGGCCGAGGAGCGTGCGCGGAAGGGCGCGCCCGGCCCACTGCAGAACCGGCTGCTCTTTCACCTGGCGCACCGGATGAACGATGAGGCTAAGCTGATGGCGCACCATCAGAAGCTCGCGGATACGACGCTTGACCAGCTGTCGCTCGCGTCGATCCACTTCCTGCGCAACCACTACCAGGAGGCGACCGACATCTACAAGCGCCTGTTGCTCGAGAACCGCGACTTCACCGCGCTCAACGTGTACGTGGCGCTGTGCTATTACAAGCTCGACTATTATGACGTGTCACTTGAGATTTTGGCCGCGTACCTGCAGGCGCACCCCGACTCGGCGCTCGCGCTCAATCTGAAGGCGTGCAACCAGTTCCGGCTGTACGACGGCAAGGCGGCCGAGGCTGAGCTCGCGCCGCTGACCAAGGAAGCCGTATCCGTGGATAAGATCAAGTCCAACCTGGTGCGTCACAACATGGTGGTGTTCCAAAACGGCGAGCGCGCGCTGCAGATCTTGCCACCGCTCGTAGGCGTGGTGCCCGAGGCGCGGCTCAACCTCGTCATCTACCACATGCACCACGGCGAAGTACAGGAGGCCTTTGAGCTCATGAAGGACGTCGAGCCCGCCTCCCCCTCCGAGTACATCCTGAAGGGGGTGACCAACCTCGCCGTCGGCCAAGCGATGGACTCGCGGGAGCATCTCAAGGTGGCGCAACAGTACTTCCAGCTGCTCGGCGCGTCGGCCTCCGAGTGCGACACCATCCCCGGCCGCCAGTGCATGGCCTCGTGCTTCTTCATCCTTCGGCAATTCGACGACGTGCTCATCTACCTGAACTCAGTCGAAGCATACTTCCCATCGGACCCGACCTTCCTGTACAACTTCGCGATCGCCAAGGCGGCTGCGGGCAAGTACAAGGAGGCCGAGCCCGCGCTGCTCGCGCTCCAGTCCGGCTCATCCGCCGAAGACCTCGCCAAGGACTACATCTTCCAGATGTGGTTGGCTCGTTGCCTCGTGATGAATGGCAAGGCTCGGGAGGCCTGGGAGATCTACTTGAAGATGGAAGGCACGCAGGAGTCGTTCGCGATGCTGCAGCTGCTCGCGAACGACTGCTACCGCGCGGGCGCCTTCCTGTACGCCGCCAAGGCCTTCGACACGCTTGAGCGCCTCGACCCGAACCCCGAGTACTGGGACGGGAAGCGTGGCGCGTGCGTGGGCCACTTCCAAAAGGTGATCGCGATGCAAGAGCAGAAGAACTCGCTGCGCGAGATCCTCGGTATGCTCAAGTCGAGCCGCAACCCACAGGTCGAGTACCTCGCGCGCGTGATGAAGAAGTGGGCGCGCGAGAATGGGGTGAGCGTCTGATGGACTATGATTGCGTCCCTCATCAGGAGGTCTGTGGGCGCGCGAGAATGGGGTGAGCGTCTGAGCCGGCGCGCCCGGCGCGGCGCCTGGCGTGGCGGGGGCGGGGAGCGGGTCCCGACCGACGGACCATCCGTGCCCGTGGGCCGTGCACACACGCTGTCTCGGCGCGCCCGTGTCGGTATATCAGTGGGCTCGTGTGCGCGCGCGAGAGAGCTCGCATCTCCCGTCGTCGCACGCGGCACGGTCCCGGATCCGCGCGCGCCGGTTTACGTGCATCCTCTATCGCCTATCTCCCGTATTATAACGAGTCCACCACGTCAGTGCGGCACTTGGTAAATAAACAGTAACTCGTAACTCGCTAACAGCGTCGGTGCTCTCGCAGGACGCCCCGGCGCGACCGCGAGACGGGCCGACGTCGCCGACGACCGGGAGACGCGACGGCCGACGCCGGTTAGACGCCGGGGCGCGGGGCGGGCGGGGTAAGGCCGGGGCCGGGGACCAGGGGGTGTGTTGTTCGTGTGTGACACACTTGACCGCGCGAGACGACCAATGACGCTCGCGTGTAATGTGCTGTTCTGCTGAAACGCGGCCGCCGAGGCGCACGGTCGCACCTACCGTGCATGTCCAAAGCGTTCGGTACCGCGCATATGGGCGGGAGGCGCCCCTGACTGCCCCTGATTGCGGCCCGGGCGCGCGACGAGCGCGATCAGAGAGCTGGACGCGATCGGTTCATTTACTCTTGCTCGGAGAGATGGAGAGCCCCGAGATGGAGAGCCCCATACCGTCGAGCTCGGAGCGCACCTCGCCACCCTCCTCGTCCTCGAGCCCGGGAAGATTGGCCGCGGGTCCCACTGTGTCAATCCCCAGTTTGGCTCCGCACACGCTCAGGCTGCCATTCATGGCCTCGACTGCCTTGCCCTGCTTGGCTGAGAGCATGAGCTCTTTGAACGCGTCGAAGTCGGTCATCGAGTGAAGCATCTCGAGTGGAGGCGGCAGGTCCCCGTCGTTAGCCTTCGCACGCTCCGCGAGCGTCGCACAGAAGCCGGCCATGTCGAAGGACTGTACGCTCGCGCCGAGCCGCTCCTCGATGAACGTCTCGACCATCGCGGAGTAATCATTGAAGAGGGTGGTATATATCAGCTTGTTCTCGTCGCTGTCCTCGAACTCGTGGCAGTGCTCCTCCGCGAACGCGTCCACGCGTTCATTGAAAGCCTCATCCATGAGCATCACCTCGAGCTCCTGCAGGATGAGTGAGAAGGCGTCTTTCGTCGAGGAGCCATCGTCGGTGGCGATCACCTCGTCGACAGCCTCGTCCCCCTCGCCACTCACAAGCGCAGGACCGTCGACGATGTCCGCAAAGTCACCGCTTACGATGGCCGCATTCGCCTCGGTCACCGCCATCCCGCCGACCGTTGGAAGTAGTTTTCACTCGAGATTTTCACACTTCAAATACCGTCAGGGATCTGACAGCCCCCCACGCAAGCAAACAAGGGAAACGGAGTACTCGGTTGCGCTTGTGTTTGAAACGACTAAAAATTAGCTTGCTAATTAAACTCTGACTTTTGAATTAGATGGTTTGCTTATTAAGGCCGTACAACGAGCTGGTCATTAAAACTGTCATTGAGTTCTTTGCACCAGTCCGAGGGGTCGGTGCTGTGGGGGGCTCGTCTATTGTGGCGTATCTCGGAGGATCTGGGCGGATCTTTGTTATCGCACCTCGGCACGATGGTCGCGGCGAGTCGTGCCTTTCGCTCGATCGCGCTGCTGATTTCCCTGAGCAGTTGCGCGGGCTTCCTACTCGCCGGCGCGCCGTCCACGCCTGTGCAGCGCCGTGAGCGGCGAGCGGGAGGCGTCGTTGCGGCGCACGGCGAGCTCCGCGCAAGCATTATTGGCATCGGCGCGGCGGCGCCAGAGAGGCGTGTGCCCAACAGCGAGCTCGAGAAGGTTGTCGACACGTCTGACGAGTGGATCTCGCAGCGCACGGGCATCAGCTGCCGCCACCTGATCGCGCCTGACCAGGGCCTCGCCGACCTGGCCAGCAAGGCTGCCAAAGAGGCCCTCGAGCATGCGGGCGTCGATCCGTTGGAGGTGGGCCTCGTGATCATGGCAACGTCATCGCCCGACGACCTCTTTGGCGACGCCGCGTTCGTGGCGCGCAGCGTCGGCGCGACGAATGCCGTCGCCTTCGACCTGACGGCTGCGTGCTCGGGCTTCTTGTTCGGGATCAACACGGCGTCACAGTTCCTGCATAACGGCGCGTACAAGACGGCGATCGTCATCGGCGCGGACGCGCTCTCGCGCTGGGTGGACTGGACGGACCGCAACACGTGCGTGCTCTTCGGTGACGGCGCGGGCGCCGTCGTGTTGCAGCAGACGGCTGCTGGGCAGCCCGCCGGCATCCTAGGCTACGAGATGCACTCCAACGGGGCAGGCCGTTCGGACCTTAACCTTGGCTACAACGGCGAGTCCAAGGACCTCGGGACAACCATCCCCGCGACCGTCACAAAAGGCGCCTACACGCCCATCGCGATGAACGGCAAGGAGGTGTACAAGTTCGCGACGACGTGTGTGCCGGAGGTGCTCAAGGAGGCACTTGACAATGCGGGCCTGACGGCGGACGACGTTGACTGGCTGCTGCTTCACCAGGTGCGTGCCGTCGCTCACCAGCGAGCCCGTGCGCATAGCACGTCGAGCATCTCTCTGCCTTGCGCGCCCAATGACTGCCTCCCGCACCGGATTCCTCGGCTGCCCTCCTTGTGGAGAGTCTTCACACCGTCACGACTGAGCTGCACCGGCTCGTTCTTGTGGTGCCATTCACAGGCCAACATTCGGATCATGGAGACTGTGGCCAAGAAGCTGGGCATCCCGATGGAGAAGGTGATCACCAACCTTGCCGAGTATGGCAATACTTCGGCCGGCTCCATACCCCTCGCACTCAACGAGGCGGTGAAAGCCGGTAAGGTGAAGCCTGGCGACGTGATCGCATGCGCCGGCTTTGGCGCCGGTCTCAGTTGGGGATCGGCGATCATCCGATGGAGCGGAAAGTGAGAGGCGGTAGCTCGCTGAGATTCGTTCGCTGCGATTCGTCAGACCCAGACCCAACGGCGCCTCGACCTCGCAGAACAGTCACTCCGCACCAGCACATTGTGTGTGATGCATGAGTATGTATTTTTATGCCGGAATGGCGCGGTTGTCCGCGCTAACTCCACACCGGCGTCTCGCGGTGTGTGGTATGTTGCGGCGCGCAGTCTGTCAGAGATGAGCAGCTCGGAGAGCAATATAATAATCCATTGATAATATTAATAATCATGGCCGCCCCAGGCCGGCCGGGTTCGGGGTTGGGTGGGGACGTCTGGGCGCGGATACAAGAACCGCGCGCCTTTACTATGATTCGTCGCACCGGACCGGCCCCGCGCTCGCGGCTCGGTCCTCGGCGGCGGCACGCCGCGCGCGAGGGCGCGACGCGCGTCCAGGGAAAATCCGAATCTCGAGACATGGGTCTCAAGATTCACGTTTACAAAGTGGCGGCGGGCGTCGCCGCCAGACCACAGCTCTGCCAACAGCTGGCGGCAAACCCTAACCCTCGGGAGACAAGTGATGGCTTGAGGCTGCCGTGGTCCTCGCCCGCCACCTCGACCGTGCTCACTGCATGACCCAAGGTCGTCAGTAGGCCCGCCATCGTCTTTGCAGCCGCTGGGATTCCATTGCCAAGGATCGGGTCAGCTTCAGCCTCGCCCGTAACGAACATAATCTTGGCTGGCTGCTTCGTCTGGCCACCCTTGCTAGCATCCCGAGCTTCATCGAGCAACGCAGGGCACAGAGGAAGTGAGGGCGAGCCGAGCACAAGCACGTCAAACGTACGTGGCTGCGTGCCCGACGATCGCAGAAGCGTGCGTAAGGCGGCCAAGCTGCTCAGCGAACAGCCCATCACAGCGCGCTGCTCAGAGGTCAACGAGCAGCCAAGAAGAGCCTCAGCACGAGGCACAGCGTACTCAATGAGAGCATGGCGGAAGAAGCCATCCCGCTCGTCACGGAGGAAGTGCGCCCTCCGAAGCTCCCTGAGCTTGGCGACATCCCATCCGTCGCATGTGAAGTCAAACAATGATGGGTCATGGCCGACGCCTACAATCGCGCAGCGCCGCATGTGCGATGCGCGTTCGTCCTCGTCGGCGTCATAGCCATACCGACCAAAGATGTGTGCACATGTTAGCGCAAAGAGCTCAGGCTCTGGGTCGAGCACGTAAAGGACACGTAGTGGCGCACGTCGACTGAGTGGTCGCGCGACGCTCAGCTTCAGGCTCAACCCGTCCAACTCCAGCACTTCGTGCATCGTTCGCCCCGCCATCGTGAAAGTTCTCTCGCAACAGGTGTGAACGGATGGATGTACTGCAGAACGGACGTGAACGTTCCTGGGATAGCGCCGTAGTGGGCACTTGCAGGCACACGAGGATAGAAGGTCCCAGGCTCGCGCGGGTCAAAAGTCACGCGGGCCCTTAGAGGTGCTCGCTCTCTTGCCGCCGTCGTTCGACCACGAGGTATACCACACCACGAGGTAAGATTCGCCAGAATTCCAAAATAAAGCAGCGCGCCTCCCACCCTCGCGCACTTCACGCCTCGCTTGGCTCTCCCCATCGTCCCTTTACGACAGCGGCGCTGCCCTTCCGAGGACAAAGGACATGTCGAAGTCGCAGTCGTCGATGACGCCGTCGTTCGCCGAGGGCGACTTTGACGAAGTATCCGAGTCGAGTTCGCATGAACCAGTCAAATACAGAAGCAACGTGACCTCGCGTTCCCCATCGGTGGCCTCGGGGCACAGTTTTCCAGTTGACGGACCGTACGATCTGAGTGGCGACAGGCAAGCCTTCGTAAGCGAATGGGATCCTGTCGCAAGCAGCGGGTTGACAGATTCCCGCGGCGATGTGTTGCTTTGGAGCCCATCACACGAGGACGGGCTTGATGCCTTCTTGTCGGCTGCTCTTGAAGGCGGGTTCCTAAGCGCTGAAGCGAGATGCAGTCCGTGCATGGAGCGGTCGCTCGAGATTTGGAGCTCGCACGGCGCGCACGGCATCGGCGCGGCTCTTGCTGCCCTGAAGGAGGCGCTTGCCGTGGATAGATCAGCACGGCTCTCTGCAGAGGAGGTTGGGCGTCTGGGACAGGAGCTGCAGAGGTGCGGCAATAACTTTCGGGCGGTTGCTGCTGCCATTTTCCCAAATCTGGAGGCCGCCTCCGCCTCGGCCGCCGCCTCCACCTCGGCCGCCGCCTCCACCTCGGCCGCCGCCTCCGCCTCGGCTGCCGCCTCCACCCCGGCCGCCGCCTCGTCACTCGCTCGCGCACTGCCCCAGCTTGTGGAGTCGTATTACCTCGACCATTACCTGCAGCTCGGCTTCGCGCAGGACGAGATGCGCTTCGCTTCGGTCGCCACGCTGCGGGAGCGCTCGCGACCCTTTGGGACCGGTAAGCCGCGCCGCGTGCCCGTCTCGGCGCTCACCGATGTGCCCAAGAGCTTGGTGGAGATGCTCGCCAGTGGAATCGTGCTGCCGGGCACCAATGTGCTCTCCACAGCGGGGCGCGCAGGACGCGACGCTTTTGCTGACCTCTTGCCCTCCGGACTCATCCGGTTTCAGCCCACAGACGGTGGACCCATACAGCTGCTGCGCACGCCCGCGATGTTTGTGCGCGCGGCCGCGGGCACATCGTGCGCCAACGGCTTGCGCCAGGTGCGCTACGACGGCGCCTAGGTGGGCCCTGCCTTGCATGCCTGTGCTCACCACGGCGCCCATTCCCCACAGGTGCGTTACGACGGCGTTCCTCTCGAGCTGCTGCGTGATGCCGCCTTCGATGCGGATGCGGCGCTCGAGGCCGTCGCGCTCCAGGCGTCGATCAGCGAGAGTGGCGGAGTGCCACGCCCTTCGGCGACTGTCGCGCCCGCGACGACGAAGACGCCCAAGGCACGCGCCGTGCCGAGCACCCCCGCCAAGCGCAATCTGGGCGGCGCTCGAGGCGGCGCTTCCATAGCCATCGCGCCGTACCGAGTGCCCATCGCGCCGCGGCTTCCGATTGACGCCGACGAGTACGAAGACGACGACCACGACGACGACCATGACGACTCCCGTCCAGAGACGGAGGACGAGCTGCTCGGAACGGTGTGTAAGCTCTGCGCGCGCGCCGACGACGAGCCGCGCATGCTGCTCTGTGGCGGCTGCGGGGGCGGCTACCACCTGTACTGCCTGAGACTATGCCTCAGCCAGCCGACGCTCCGAATGCCGGAGGCGGATGAGTGGTGGTGCCCGGGCTGCTGCAAGCGCCGTGCCGAGCACCCTTCACAGCGCCGTGCCGAGCACCCTTCACAACGCCGTGTCGAGCACCCTTCACAGGCCGGCGCGGGGCCGGCGCGCCGTGTTGAGCCGCCGTTGCCCGTCAGCCCCGCCCTCTATGAGGTCGAGGCGATCCTCGAGAAGCGCCACTCGATCGCGAACCCTCAAGAAGCCGAGCTGCTCGTTCGCTGGCGCGGCTACAGCGCGCTGCATGATAGCTGGGAGCCGCGCTCGAGGCTGCTCCGTCAATGTCGCGCCCTCGTGAGCGCTTTCGAAGAAGGAGGGAGCGCCCTCGTGAGCGCGCCCAAGCACGCGCCCAAGCACGCGAAGGCTCAGGCACGGGAGAGCCACAAGAGGAAGCGCGAGATGGCGGCGGGCGGCGCGGACGTTGACGATGACGCCTTTCACGGAAGGCTGGACGGCCGCCCTTACAACCGCCGCGCCACGTTGAGCGCCACGTGCACAAAAGGCGCGGCTGGCGGGCATGAAGCGACTCGACCTGCCACACCCTCGCTCCCAGCATCACTACAGCATCAGCAGCAGCCGCCGCCGCAGTACCAGCAGCAGCTACCCACGCCCTTTGGCGCGCCGCCAGTGGCGGCGTCCTCGGTGTCTTCGTGTGCACCCTTCGGAAATGGCAACGGCAGCCCCGCCGCCGCCGCCGCCGCCGCCGCCGCCGCCGCCGCCGCCGCCGCCGACGCCGACGCCGAAATTCTCTCTCTCGCAGCAGAGAAAGATCTGGAGTACCAGGCATGTGTGTGCAGGCCTACGTGTGCCCTTCAGCCTCTCATAGTCAGCGGGCGTGCGCCTGCGGGCGAGGGCGTGCTCTCGTATTGCTGCCGTGACGTGCTGTGCTTTGCCGACCTCGCCGCCGACGGCAGCCTACGCACGCGCGCCGCCGACGGCCAGGCGCTTCGTCTGGCTTCGCCCTGCCTGTTCATGCACATGGTCCAACAGCGCATGCTCGGGGCAGCGGCCGCCGCCGCACTGAAGCCCGTCCATCCGCACAAGGCGCTCCACTACAAGGGAGTGCCACTCGACCAGCTGCGGGCCGCGCCACGCCGCCCAAGCCGCAGCTGAATACTTCCGTAATTGCGACGCCGTACAACCGACGAAGAACGCGTTGGCAACACTCTGGATAGGCGGGCTTGGCCCCGAGGCAGCGAGAGGAGTGAGGTGGCTCCGCGACGCAAGGCAGATCGCAGCAGCGGCTCTCCACCGCTAGTGTGGTGCCAGGCGCCCAGGGATCGACGGTGCTCGCAAGCTGCGGTCGGTCGTGACTCTTGACTCGCTTTCGCGTGGGGCACTGTGGGCCGGTCTCGGGTCTGAGTTACGGCTGTCGCGACGCGGTCGCGGTTTTGTTCCGCCGACGCCAAGAGGAGCTTCGAGCTCGAGAGCCACGCCCAACCTCCGAACGAGGTACCCTCCAATCGGTTACAATCCGGAATTTGCGGTGCCGGACCGCACGGCACAAACATCAGCACGTGTATCGAAGCTTTATGACGTGAGTGAGTCGTATCTTGGTCAAACGTAGTGATTTATCATGACCGGACCCGGTTACTTCTCGCCAGTCCATTAGCCTGAGCCGTGGGGAGCGCCGCTGCCGAACGCCTGTCGAGAATGTGTACCAGCGACCACGATGTGGCCGTCGCCGTTGGGTCGGCGTCGTCTGTGCATCGCCCCATCGCAATCCATGAGCTACCCATGGACCTCAGAGAGGTCCTGGTCCTCCGGGTGGTAATACTCGGCCAGCAGCCGGTAGATGTAGCTCGTGTGCGAAGGGCCCGAGTTGGTGATGAGCAGCGCGACGAGCTCCGGTGGCACGTAGTCGAAGGCCGGGTTGGGCACATGGACCCCCTGCAGCCCCTCGTCGTAGCGCAGCATGGGCTGCGGCGAGAGCAGCATGTTGAACGAGTCGGGGCCTGAGGGGAAGAGTGGCGTGAGCTTGTAGAGCCCCGCGCATGCCACCACGGGCACTGAAAAGTGTTGTGCGGCCAGCGCAAGCAGGTGCGAGCCCGCGGCCGCGATCAGGCCGCCGTTGGCCATCACGCCGTGCGCGCCCACGATGACCTTGTTGACACGCGCCATCACCGCGAAGACGGCCGCGTCCGCGATCAACGTCGTTGAGATGCCTGCCTCGGCCAGCGCCACAGCCATCTGCTGCCCCTCGCCGCCCGGCGCCGTCTCGGCCACGATCACGTCGAAGTTGCGCTTCTTGGCGGCGGCTTTGAGGAAGGCTTCGACAGTTGGGTCGCGCCCGTGCGTGAGCACAACCTCGTTGGCGTGGATGTGCTGGATCGCTTGCTCGGCGATGTGAGCCGATACTGTCGAGAGCTCCTCCATGACCTCGGCAATCCCCTCGATGATCGGACCCTTGAGTGCCTTGAGCGACTGGCGCGAATAGTCCAGCGCCTCCGGCGCGTCCAGCAAACTCATGAGCGAGGGACCGGCGACGTGCACGGTCTGCTCGCCGCCGCTCGCCGCATCGCCGCCGCTCGCCGCTGCCGCATCGCCCGCCTTGAACGGTTTGTTGCCGCCGTCGCGCGTCTCGTCACGCACGATCGCGAGCACGCGGCGGACCATATTGCCGATGACGAGTTCGTGCGGTTGCGCAGTGACCATCACCGCGCCTGCGCGCTTGATGAGCTTGATGAGGGAGTTCACGTCCGTCGCCTGCGCGGCGGCTGAGGTTGCCACGAGCAGGCGCATGATCTCAAGTGTCTTGCGTGCAACGTCGAGCGAGTTCAGCAACTGTCGGCGGCGGAGCTTGGCGAGGAGCTTGGAGATCTCCTGCTGCACGTTCGGCGGCAAGTCCGCCAATGGGTTGGAGCTGGGAGCAGGCATGGCAGTGGCGACGATGGGAGTGCAGTGGGCGAGGCGACCCAGAGTCCCAGACTGGCCCACGTATTCACAGCCTACACCGGAGGTTTTCTTGCTTATTGTTTGCTTGCGCATTCTTTGCGGTCTCTTTTAATTAACGTTTACCCGCGTGAAGAGCGGGACGATGCTCTTCGGCTTGCTGGGTCGCGGAGTCCTGCCGATCCTTCGACTGAAGCCGTTCACGCTCTCGCTCTCGCTCAGCGCGCTCGCGGGCGACACGCTGTTGCCGGGCGACTTGCTCGTCAAGGAACACGTCGTAAGTGTCCCTGTGGATCATGGCGCAGGGCCCAGCGGCAGGTTTGGCAGCCTGGAAGTCTTCGTGCGTGAGATTGTGCCGGCGAGCAAGAGTACGGATGCCGACATGCCGTGCCTCATGTATTTGCAGGGTGGGCCCGGCTTCCCGTCGGGCCGGCCGAGCGCGCCGCCCTCTGGCTGGATGAAGGCCGCGCTGGGCAAGGGCTACCGTGTTTTCCTTCTCGACCAGCGAGGCACGGGGCGCTCGTCGCCCGTGACGGCGCAATCGCTCGCGACGATGAGCTCGCCTGCCGACCAGGCTGAGTATCTGACGCACTTCCGCGCCGATGATATCGTGCGGGACTGCGAGGTCGTGCGCGAGAAGGTGTGTAAGGCCAGGAAGCTCACGCTCCTCGGCCAGTCCTTCGGCGGCTTCTGCATCTTGTCGTACCTGTCCCTGTACCCACAGTCCATCGAGCGCGCCCTCCTCACGTTCGGCCTGGCCCCTGTGGGGCGGAGCGCCGACGAGGTGTACGCCAAGACCTATAAGCGCATGGAGGAGCGAAACCGTCGCTTCTACGAGCGCTACCCGGACGATGTGGAGTTGGTCCGCAGCATCGTGAGAAGCCTGCATGAGGCGCCTCAGCCCCTGCCGCGCGGCGGCACGCTCACGCCACGGCGCTTCCTGCAGCTCGGCCTACTTCTCGGCTCCGCGAGCGGCTTCGAGTCGCTGCACAACCTGCTTGAGCTCGCTCGCACACCGCCGCCTCTGACGGCCCCGGGCGCCGTACCGAGCACCAAGGCAAGCGCCGCCGCGCCCAAGGACCCTCTGCGTTTCTCGGCTCACTTCCTGCTAGCAGTAGAAGAGGCTCAGCAGCAATTCGAGACCAATCCCTTGTTCTGGATTCTGCACGAGTCCATCTACTGCGACGGCGGCGCTCACGTCGACGGCGCGCGCGGCCCCAGTTGTTGGGCCGCTGAGCGCATCCTTGCCACTCAAGGCGCTGCTTGGGACTGCACCACGCGACTCACGCCCGGCGCGCCACCGGTCTTGCTTACGGGTGAGCACGTCTTCTCGTGGATGGCGGAGGACTATGCGTGGCTGCGCCCACTCAAGCCCGCCGCCGAGCTCCTTGCTGCCAAGGCGGATTGGGGGCCCCTTTACGACCGCGTGGTGCTCGGGCAGCGCGAGGGCCCGCCCGTGGCGGCGCTCGTGTCGTACGAAGACATCTACGTGGAGCGTGCCTTTTCGGAGGAGACGGCGGCGATGCTCGGTGGCCGAGCGCGCCTGTGGATCACGAATGAGTTCCAACACTCGGGGCTGCGCGACGATCCGAGCGTCTTCGAGCGCCTCCTGGCCATGTCCAAGGGCGAGGTGGCCATCCCGTCCTGAGCGCTGCGGGGAGCCGGAGTTCACCCGGATACGTCGGAGAACTAACGGAGAACTAGATTATGTGCGCTCTTATATTGACTAACACGCGGAGTCTACTCCTACGCGGTGGCGGGTGGGAGGTTGGTCTTGGTGGCGATGCGGCTGGTCGCGGGCGGTGCACTCGCGTGTTCAATTAAATCTATCAAACTAGGCGTCTACAAACTACGGTATCATCTCTTGCTCGCAGGTGTCCTTCAGCTCTGTTTTTTGTCGACGGCCGGCGAACGCTGCGTACGCTGCAAATCGTTGATGCGGGCGCCATATTGGCGCCATGAGAGAATGATGAGCATTCCGAGAATGGGCAGCAGGCACAGCAGCATGATGCACAGCTTGATCTGCGTGTTCACCTTGGAGGCCGACTCGAGGGGAAGTTCACCCTCGAGCTTGAGCAGCTCATCGACGATCTCGTCATCGTCGTCGTCGACGAAGACGATGCCGCCGGATGCTGTCGGGAACGCGGGGTCTGTCATGCACTAGCAGACGATTGTGTGCCGTCGTCGCGGCTGCGGGCGACGGCGGCGACCCGTTCGGGTCCCACGAGAGTGAAAACCCAGGGATTCGGCGTGTGAATGAATGATTGAAGTCAAGTCATGTCAGCTCAGATTTCTGCTTTCTCGGTTGTTTTCGCCACGTTGAGTTCTGCTTTCTCGAAGAAGTGCCACGACGGCGGATCGCCTTGGCTCAAACGGCCCAGAAGAGGTGCGCCTTGGCCTTGACTAGGTCGATGCCGACTCTTCCGTGACCAGAGTGGCGCCTGGGAGGAGTGGCAGCCTGCTCTTGCCTGCCAGCCTGCACCACTGAGCCTGTTCCTCTCGTCCTTTCCTGAGCAGGATAGCCATGGCCGCGGAGATGACTGACGAGGAGTGGGTTGGCCGCTGGGGCCTGCAGCGCGGAGCTACGGTGGGTGTGGATGACCATCTGACGATGATGCTGGCTGAGGATGAGTCGGGCACTCCCATTCTCATCCCGCCGCCCCCCGATACCGTGCTCACGTACAACGAGCCGACGCCAGGTGCGCCAGCAGCTCCGCGCACGACCAAGTGGCCTGCGCTCGCTCTTGCGTGTATGTGTCGACCGCAACCGCACCTGCGGCATCATTAGCCTACGAGGCAGCCGACACGCAGTCGGCCGGCACGCACCCACAGCCAGCCACATGCCGGAGCCACTTGCATCGCGCACGCTAAGCAGCCGTGTGTCATGTGCTCGGTTCCGCAGGCTACTGCTGCCCGCTGACCGCGAACACATACGGCATCGACTTCGAGCGATTCCACATCCGGGACATGAGCGATCAGGACAACCTGAGTGGAGGCGCGATCCTCTTCGAGGAATGTGCCAGCCACGCGAACGCCATGAGCCATCGCCATCGCTACCGCGGCGGCTGACATGACGCCTCACCCCCGAGTGCCTCTGCAGGTGGCCAAGGATCCAAAGATGCCCAAGATCGACAACTCGATGATCCCTCCGGAGATGGAGGATCAGGTGCGGTGCATCTGCTATGACTTCGGCGACGCTTTTTTGGATTTGACCACGATCGGCACGACGCTGACGTTCTCGATTGGCGACAACGAGGTGCCCGGCTTCCGCATGATCGAGCGCCACTACTTCCGTGATCAGCTGATTAAGAGCTTCGACTTCGAGTTTGGATTCGGCATCCCGAACTCGACGAACACGTGCGCGCCTGGCGCTCGAACCGCGAGGCGCCGTGCCGGTGCTCCTCAGCCCTATAGTCCTCTCGGCCGCTCTAGCAGCGCCTCTCGGCATCTCTAGCAGCGCCTCTCGGCCGCTCTAGCAGCGCCTCTCGGCCGCTCTAGCAGCACCTCTCGGCCGCTCTAGCAGCGCCTCGTTCTAGCCCCTCCGCTGACCAGGTGCTGCGTGCCCGCGACGAAACTCTCTCGGCAGGTGGGAGGCCATCTACGAGATGCCCGAGCTCGATGCGGAGACCAAGCAGGCGATGATTGACAACCCGTGGGAGACGCAGTCCGACTCATTCTATTACGTGGGTGACCAAATGGTTCTTCACAACAAGGCCAAATACGCGTACACTCGCAAATAAGTGCCCCTCGCAGCAGCCCACCCTAGGAAAGTGAGGCATGCGACGTGCCCGTTGGCTCCCGCAGAGGAAATTGCCCGCGGGTGGCTGACCGCTCACGCCCTCACATCGATGCGATGTCGGCCTGAGACATGCGATGCGAGAGCGCGCGAGGGGTTCCTATGTCTCACAGGACACAGGAAGAGAACCACACGGGGGCACACTGTCGCGAGGATAAGGATAAAGGAACCGAAGAGGATACGGCTTCTTCAAGGGGGCTGCTGCACATTTAAGAGCGCATGTGAGGAACCGAACCATATGTTTCGGTCCGAGGGTGTACGGTGTGGTGATATAAAGTCCGAAGAGCGAAGTAGTCGACGGCTTGCGGCGTGGGTTGTACATGTACCGCGTAGTGTAACGAGTGTGCAATTCACACATCACAGGTCCCGGAAACACACGGCCCACACGCGACACGGGCTCAGAGAGAGTCTACGCACGTCGTCCCCGTCGGTGCTGACGCTCACGCTGGCGACACACAGGAGGACTCACAGGAGCGCAGCGCGCCGCACCGCCGCTGGTGTCCTACCCGGCGCGCACTGGCGGCACTGCGCTCCTCTCAGTGTTCCTTCGCTTGTGCTCCACAGTTGTGCTCACGCGGCGGGCACGTCGCAGCTGAAGCGCAGCGGCCCAATTGATGGCGCGCGCTGCAACCAAGGGTCGATGAAGGTCACGTTCCTCTCAAAGGCCGCCACAGCCGCCGCGCGCACCTCCGGGGGCATGCCATTTCGCAGACCCTCCAAGTGCAGCAGCACGGGCGTCTTGCCTGAGTGAGGGTCCCACTGCTGCTCAAGCCCCCAGGCGGCCTCAAACACCACCTTCGCGGGCCCGTTGTAGTGCATCGCCACGGGTATCTGCGCGCCCCTGCGCAGCCTGCCGTCGGTGCCCAGTGTGAACTTCTGCACGCCCAGACGGTCTCGGTCACTTCCAGCGTGGAAGACATTCACGAAGAGCGTGTTTGAGCGATCGAGTGCCAATGGAGGAAGCGCACGAGCACGTTCTTGAGGAAGGGGAGCTGGAGTCCGTTTCCGGAGCAAAAAGGGGCGGCCTGCAGCTCGCCGAGCTCGTGTTTCAGGAACGAGATCCCCTCGTGCTTGGGCGTGCTGGCTGTGCTGCGTCGCGCCGCTCGAATGACAGCCAGGGCTGCAGCGGCGCGCGCCATCGTGCAGAAAGGTGAAGCAGCCTTGCCCTTTGCTCTCGTACTGGATGCCCTCGTTGCACGAGGCGGCCATCTCCTGCGCCACGTAGATGCCTGCATACTTTGTCTGGTCGTTCTCGGTGTACGCGGCTGGGATGGGATCCGCGTTCGTGTCGAGCGAGCCCCAAAAGTGATAGTGCCGCAGCAGCGTCTCGATCTTCTCGCCGCGGCGCAAGCCGGTCATCGACTCGAGCAGCTGCTTCGCGTCGCCGATGTGGCCCATCCACATGCCCGAGTTGAGGTGCTCGTGTGGTCCGCTCGTGCGATCAGTTGGGCGCTGGGGGTAGAGCTCCTTGAGCTCGAGAGGGTAAGAGTCAGCCTCCGCCGAGAAGACGAGCGGAGGCGCGCGGCCACGAGCGCCGCCCGCCTGCGCGGCCACCTTGGCGTACGCGTGCCGAAACTCGGCGTACCCGCCCTGGAAGATGACGTCGTGGTCGGTGAAGAGTACGAGCGCGTCGTCCGGGTACTGGCAGCGGCGAAGGTACTCAAGTGGCAAGACGAGCTTCGCACCCAAGTGGTAGGTCCATGGCTTCTTGTGGCCCACAGTCCACGAGGGCGCATCCCAGCCGAGTACCGTCGGCTGCAGACCGTGCAGCAGCGCGGACTCAAGGTAGTGGCACAGGAACTGGTTGGGCCGGTCGGACACCAGCAGTACCAGCGTGTTCTGCACCAGAGGCGCGCAGTGGGGCGCCAGTGCGTCGCGCGCCTTCGCCTCCGCACTCCCGGGCAGCCATGGATCCGATGGTAGAGTCTGCACCGGCATCTGGTGGACGTACTTTTCGCAGTCGAGGCGAGCCCAGCGCACGCGCAGCAGCGGGCTCATGCTGCGCCCACCACGGCGAAGCTCGCCCTCGTGCGCACTTAGGATGGCGTTGCACGTGGGCTCCGCGAAATGTTTCCAACACACCTCGCTCCACCCGGCACCGCCCTGGCGCACCAACCGCGCCGCGTCTTCTGGGTCCGAGCACGGCGCGAAGCACGCTGCACGCCGCGCGGCCCACTTGCGCCCGTCAGCCAGCAGCGCCGCGAGAGGCACAGTCTCCAGGCTGAGTTTGGTCGAGTCGAGCTTGGCGGCGGCATGCCACTTGCCCGCGAGCGGGCTGTTTCCGTGCCCGCGGATGATGTCCTCCATGCGGTAGTTGATGTACGCCCCGCGCACGTGTGCCTTGAGATACGCGGCCGTTGGGCTTTTCGCCACGCGTGCATCGCCCAGGTCGAAGACGTTGCCGTCGGGAAGCTCGAACTTGAACCAGGTCTCCTTATCGTACGTGAGCGACGACACCTCGGCGCGCACCACCCATGCATCATCGCTCGGCGGCGGAACGAGCCGCAGGAAGCGCCCAGTGAGCACGTGCTGCAGCTGCACCCAACCGTTCTTTTGCGGCACCACCCGCCACGCGAGGCGCGCGAGAGGGACTGTGCCCTCTATGCGGAAGCGCCGGCGCACCGCTGCATACACGACGCCCTTCTCGCGCGGCGCCAGGTACTTGTCGTTCGCGTCGAAGCGCAACAACACAAAGTGCTCCGTGCATGCCTCCGGATGGGCTGCCGTGCAGCTCGAGTCGCGAAGCCGCGCCACGTCGTCGGACTCGGTGCAGCCGGATGACGCGTTTCCGGCTGGTGCATTCTGAGCCACCCGCGGATCTGCTGCCGCAGCATTTGTAGGTCCGGCTACCACCGATTCGGCCGTGGCAGCAACAGCAGCGATCGCAGGAGCAAGAGCAGAAGCAGCAGCAGCAGCAGCAGCAGCAGCAGCAGCAGCAGCAGCAGCAGCAGCAGCGTCTGGACGGCCCCGCCCTCGTCCACGACCGCGGCCGCGGCGAAGGCGCATCACCTGTGCTCCTGATAGTGGCAACGACGTCGGCGTTGCGTCGCGCAGTGCGCGCTGATTCGGACGAGATCGCCAGGTGCGCGAGCCGCGAACGGCGTCCGAAGGCAGGTCTGGTGATTTGAAGACGAAACTTGAAGTCTTGAGCCGCTTCTTGACCACGACTGGCGGTGAGGCAGCACGCGGCGTCGATTGAGCGGCAGCGGCTGGTTCGGTGCCACCCGGCACTATCAAAGGGACTATGGCTGAGGACGCCACGAAGAGCACGCTGAGGAGGCCTACCGCGTATAGCACCGGCGCGCATGTAAGGTCGGCGCGCATGAATGCGAAGTTTTAGATTTTCGCGCGAAGTTTGCAGCGCCGAACTCGCTCAGCGGATCCAACCCCTCGCTCAGCGAGATCCAACCCCTCACCACCCCCGTAATTCTCCGTTTTCTCAGCTGTTCACGATCGAAGCTGCCGAGAACACTCCGAGAACCTGTGCGGCGTCCAACGAACGTGAGTGAGGTTGTAGCGACCTCGCCAACCGCCGCCGGCCATGGCGTTCAGAGAGATGGCCCAGAACCAATCGCGTCACCGGCTCGCCAAGGTCGAGGTCGAGAAGAAGGGACCAGCGGCCTCGCTGCGTGACAAGAAGTTGCTTGTCGGCGTCGCGGGCCGGATGGGCAAGCTGCACACGCTATTCGCTGCGCAGAAGGCGACGGTGGCGCCCGAGCACGAGACGTTCTCGGTCGTACACGGCTTCGGAGAGGATGTCGAAGTGGACGTCTACGGTACAGAAACGAGGCACCCAAGCAAGGATGCACTCAAGCTTGCCGAGCTCATCTACCTCGCCAGTCTCTCAGGCGACGTGGATGGCCTCAGCGCGGCTCTCTCGCCAATCATCGCGCAGGCAGAGGCGGCCGAGGCGGCCAAGGTGGCGGCCGATGAGGCGGCCCGGGCGGCTGAGGCCGCGGCAGCCGCGGCCCAGGCCGCAGCAGAGGCCGCCGCCGCCAAGGGCAAGAAGGGCGCGCCGCCGCCGCCGCCGCCTGCGGAAAGTGTGCCGCCGATCGCCGTCGAGGTGCCCCCTATGCCGGATTGGCGGGTGGTCGACGTGCGCGGCCTCGAGCCACTCGCTCTCGCTTGCGCACGCGGGCACGCGGAGGCCGCGAAAATGCTGCTCAAGGCGCGCGCTTCCGTTGACGCCGCCGCGCACTCGTGTGGTCGCACTGCACTGCACCGCGCTGTCGAGGGAGGGCACCTGGCGACCGTGATGACGCTGCTCGACGGCAAGGCCGACCCCACACTGGGCGCACGCAACGGCGTCTGTGCGCTGCAGGCCGCAGCGGCGCGAGGCCACCTGGAGATCGTCAGCTTGCTGCTCTCGCTTACAGTACCAGTGCCGCCGTCTACTCTGGAGGAGATCGCGGCTGCCGAAGCCTCGGCCGCCGCTGCAGCCAAGGGTGCCAAGGGTGCCCCCCCTCCAGAGCCACCGCCGCCGCCGCCACCGCCGAAGAAAGTGTGCCGCGTCGACCAGCCCGACCACAGCGGCTTGACTCCGCTCATGGTGGCGGCGAAGGGTGGCTACTCGACCGTGCTGAAGGCTTTGCTGGATGGAGGCGCTGACCCAAGCGTAACGGACATCAACGGCTGGGGCGCCGTGCATCACGCGTGCCGCTCGGGCCACCGTGAAGTGGCGCTCAGCCTCGCGCGCGCAGGCGCCGATGTGGGCCCCACCAAGGGCGGACGCAAACTGGCGAGCTTGGACGCTCGAATAGCTGCCGATGTGGAGGCGCTCCTCGCCTCCTCACCCCCCGTCGCAGCCCGCACGCAGCGGCCGATGACGGCCCCGCCGTGAGTCGCGCCGAGAGAGGGCTCCCGACGGTTCAGTTCGAGACCCGCGGGCAGTGGTAGCTGGCGCGTCCGTGTCAAGCATGGTGGGTCTGTTGACTACTGTAGGAAGTGACGCTCGTCTCCACCGTTATGTACATATCGGTGCCGACCGATGCATCGCGTCCTCGGCGGTACGTGCTTGGGTGCTGGTCGGATGTGAGAGGTCGTGTCTTGAAAGAGGTAACCTCTTCCGAAAGATGAGAGATGTCGTCCTTGCACCTTGGCCTTCGAGTTCCATCGACAGTCCGGACTCCGGTCACAGTTCACCGCACGGCTGCGCTCGCACGGATCGAACGTGTAGCTTGTGTGAGTCCACGCAATAATGTCGTGTAGCTCGTGTGGGCTCCCACCGCCCAAGCAGCACACAGAAGCTCGCTCCGTAACCGAACAATTGCATGCAATAAGGGAAAGTTGACGGTTTCGTCGCCGGTCTCTGTCGTTTTGAGGCGTCCTCTGCGAAAGCATGGATCGCAGCCACCGCGGCGTGCTCACCACGGGCTTCGAGCACGGGCGCCACACAACGATTGAGGTAGGGTCCCTCCCACCGACGCGCCAGCCGGGGACCCGGTACGTAAATCGGCAACCTCCTGACTCCGACGTGGTGGTGAGTCAGAGCGCGGGACGGCCCGCGTGGGAAGCGGAGGAAGCCACGTCCTACACGTCCGGCCACTCGCGACCGCCGTCAACACGCGGCCGCACGACAATCGCGCTCACCTCTTCGACGGCTACAACAAAGCCTTCCTTTCTGGTCCCGGACACGCACATGTATTCACCTTACCTAGCGTCGGTGAAGCAGAGCCGCCCTGGAAGCTCCGCGAGCCTCCGTGGCGCAGGCACGCCGATCTTCGTAGCTGGCATGCCTGGCCAGTTCATCCCATCGAGCCTGAGCCTGCCCAATCTCGTCGAGCCTCCTCCTCCGCCTCAGCCGAGTGCGGATGCGGCGAATGTGCAAAAGGCCATGGAGATGGCCACCGAGGCGCAGGCCTTTGCCAACGAGCTCGCCGTGGCACTGGAGGTGAGCAAGAAGGAGCTCGAGACCGCCAAGCTGCGCGAGGCCAAGCTGCTGCAGCAGTTCGAGCTCGAGCGCACCGAATGGCGCGAGATGACCCAGCACCTCAAGCAGACGCACGAGAAGGAGATGGGCAAGGTACGCGACGAGTGCGCCACGAGGCTCCAAGCGGCAGGCGTCCAGTTCGAGTACACACTCGAGGGGAAGCTAGTGCGGCTACGCGGCGCCCTCGAGGGCCAGCAGCAGCTCGCCGAGAAGAAAGGTACGCTTCCAGCCCCTCACCTTCTGCGCATGCATCCATGCATGCACATCATCACACGTCCATGACACCCTCCTATCCCATCACAATACCACTAACACACACCTCGATGCCAGTGAGTGAATATCTGACTCTCTCTCCCTCTCTCACACTGACACCTTGCGCCTGCCGCCCCATCACGCGCCCTTCCTTTGAGCGCAGCTAAGGAAGAGCGCCTCGAGCTGCTGCGACGGCAGAGCATGCGCCGAGTGATGCACCGCGACCTGTCCGCCGGCTGGCAGGCCTGGAGCGAGCTGTACCAGGCGCGCAAGTACGCGATGGAGAGGCTGCGCACTTGCGCCAACCGGCTGCGTACGCCCGAGCTGTCGGACGCTCTGAGCCACTGGCTGGCCTCCATGGAGCGGGCCAGGCGCGACGCCGAGCTCAGGGAGATGATGATGCGCGAGGCGGCCGCGAAGGGGGCGAGCGCTGCTCTCGAATCCGAGCTGGCAGCCGTGCGCGCCGAGTACGATGCCAAGCTCGCGGCGATGGAGCACGCTCACAAGAAGGCCATGGAGCGGCAGCTCATCGAGCTCACCGGCAGCGCCGATCAGATTGCGGCACTGCGCAGCGAGCAATCGAAGGAAGAGCGCGTCGAGCTGCTCCGCCGTCAGAGCATGCGACGAGTGATGAACAGCGGCCTCTCATCAGGCTGGGTCGCGTGGGTCGAAATGTGGGAGGCCAAGTCGTACGCGCTCAAGCGGCTCAAGGACGTTGGCAACAAGCTGCGCACGCCCGCCGTCTCAGACACCTTCAGTTACTGGTGCACCTCGCTTGCCCAGAAGCGCGCGAAGCTAGAGCGTGAGCGGCTCGAGCGCGAGGCTAATTCCCTCGAGGCCCAACTGCGCCGTGCGAGATTTGAGACGGGCCAGCTGCAGCTCGTGCGCGTGGCGCAGGAGGACGAGCTGCGCGCCCTGCGTAACGCGCTGGACAATATCAAAGCGCTCTCGACGGATTCGGAGACCGGCGAGCCCGCATTGCCCGCCCTGAAGGCACAGGTCGAGATGATGCGGACCCGCATGGCCGTGCTCACCGAGGAGGCGGCGACGGCGAACCGGCTGCGCAAGGAGGCCGAGGAGGATGCGGCACGCCAGCAGGAGGATATGAAACGGTTGCTCGATAAGCTGCTGCGCGACCAGCGTCGCAAGTTTGAGGCGGACCTCGAGGAGCTCCACAAGCAGGTGAACGCGAAAGCGAAGAAGTCTGTGGCGGAGGAGAAGCAGGCGCGCGTCGAGCTGCTCCGCCGGCAGGTGGCACGACGCATGATGAGCGCAGGCCTCTCACGCGGCTGGCAGGCGTGGCTCGAGATGTACGAGGCTCGCACGTATGCTCTCTCACGGCTGCAGCAGGCGGCCGCCTTCCTCTCCAAGCCGGAGCTGGCCGCAAGCTTCTCGTTGTGGATGCGTGTGTGGTACGCGGGCGTGCAGAAGCGCATCCAGGCGCAAGCGGCCCTCAAGGACCTCGACTTGGTCAACGCGGCCAGCCGGTGCGTCGAGCTCCAGGCGCAGATGCAGCGCATGAAGCAGGAGGCGAATGAGCTCAAGGACGAGCGCGACGCGCTCCGTCTGAAGCTGCATGCACTCGACGGCGGGCTGGCTGAGCTGGAGCGACAGCATGGGCAGCGGCTGGCAAAGGAGAAAGAGGAGCGGCTGGAGTTGATCCGTCGGCAGAGCGTGCGCCGTGTGCTCTACCGCGACCTCGGCCTCGGCTGGCAAGCGTGGCTGGAGCTCTACGAGGCGAGAAGGCATGCGATGCATTGCCTGCGCACCGCGGCCAACCGACTGCGCGCGCCCGAGCTCGCCGACGCGTTCAGCGGCTGGGAGGATGTGTGGCGACGTGGCAAGAACGAGGCGATCCTCGCGGCCGAGAAAGAGAAGGCGCGCAGGCTGCGGCTGGGCTCGGAGGAGATGTCGGCCGAGCTCGAGGCCGTCAAGGCGGACTACGAGCACAAGCTGGCGACGCTCGCGGAGCGATTCGCCCACGCCGAGCATCAGTTGAGCATGCTGCGTGGCTCCCAGTCCGAGCTCAAGACCGCAGCTGCGGAGCAGGAGCAGCACGAGCGCGCCGAGCGCGTCGAACTCTTAACGCGCCAGCTCGCACGCCGCATGAAGAACAGCGACCTCACGCAAGGGTGGGCGGCCTGGCACGCGTACTATGCCGCGCACGTATACGCCCACAGCCGGCTCCGCCAGGCCGCCAATCGGCTCAAGTCGCCTGCGCTTCAGGGTGCGTTCGACAGCTGGGCAGACGTCGTCGCGGATGAGAAGCGAATGGCACAGGTGATGAACCTGATGCGCCAGCGTGCGGGCCTGCAGTCGGAGGCGGAGAAGCTCGAATCCGAGCTGGCAGCCGTGCGCGCCGAGTACGATGCCAAGCTCGCGGCGATGGAGCACGCTCACAAGAAGGCCATGGAGCGGCAGCTCGTCGAGCTCACCGGCACCGCCGATCAGATTGCGGCTCTCAAGGACGAGCGCTCGATGGAGGAACGCATCGAGATCATCCGTAGGCAGGTGACGAGGCGCATTCTGAACGGCGGCCTCTCGCGCGGCTGGCAAGCGTGGCTTGAGATGTGGGAGGCCAAGTCGTACGCCCTCCATCGGCTGCGCGATGTGGGCAACAAGCTCCGGGCACCCGAGTGCTCCGCCGTGTTCAGCATGTGGGCCGCGGACGTGGAGCGCGCCAAGCAACTCGCGGAGCGCCAGCGGCTCGAGCGCGAGGCTAATTCCCTCGAGGCCCAACTGCGCCGTGCGAGATTTGAGACGGGCCAGCTGCAGCTCGTGCGCGTGGCGCAGGAGGACGAGCTGCGCGCCCTCAAGGCGCGGCTCGGAGTGCTCACAGACGAGGTCCTTGACCACGACTCTGGGCTTCGTCACGTGCCCGACCTCCGCCTTGACAATGAGCGGCTTCGTCAACTGCATCTCGACGCGTCAGAGGCGGCCCAGACCGCTCAACGGCTGCGCCTCGAGGCCGAGGACGATATCCAGCGAGAGCGCCTCGAGCACGAGAAGCTGCTGACGAAACTGCTCGCCGAGCAGCGAGCGGAGCTCGAGGCCGAGCTCGTCGATCTGCGCAAGCAAGTGGACGCTCGCACTGAGGAATGGTCCAAGATGGTGAGAGGGCGCCACGAGCTCGAGGCCACCATTTTGGAGCTCCGGCGCGAGCTCACGGAGCAGCAACGCTCGTATGGGGAGGCGCACCTGGCCATGCAAGCCAACATTCAGAAGCTCTCTAAGGAGCTCGTCGAGGAGAAGAAGAAGCCCCGGCCGCAGTCGCCGAAAAAGATGGAACTCCCCCCACCCCCGAAGAAGAAGGGCGGCTCGCCACTGGGCAACTTCGACCTGGACGAGGGTCCTGACGCACTGCCAATCTCAGTGCAGCTCGCCAATGCTCTCAAGAAGGGGGCGGGCAAGGTACTCGACCTCTTCCGCAGCTGGGACGAGAATGGCGACGGCGAGGTGAGTCGCGAGGAGTTCCACCTCGCGATGCCCGCGCTCGGGCTCGATGTGCCCAAGGCGGACATTGACAAGCTTTTCTCGGAATGGGACTCCGACGGCGGCGGCTGCATCGGCTATAAGGAGCTCAGCAAGATCCTGAAGGCCAAGCCAGTTGCGAAGTCAGCTGCACCTGCTGCCGCTGCGCTCATGGCCATCGGGCGCATGCAGGGGGACGTGCTCAGATCCAAAGTCGGCTTCGCAGAGAAGTTCAAGAAGGACGGCGGTGGCGCATCCGGCGTGTCGTAGTGAGCGTGAAGTTGTGTGAGGAGCGGACAACCGGTTCCGGTCCGGTCCCTGTGCCCCTCGTTGCACTTCGAAATGAACTGTGATGATGATCATTCCGTTCTTGATCGAGGTCTTGGTGCGAGTCCGTGTACGTGTACAGCGTACATACAGGCTGTATCATACACCACGCCGGGGCGGGGACACTGAGTCGTCACCAAAACTGTTACTATATTATAGGTGCGTAGAAGCGAATTCCGTGACTTCACTATCGATCTCTCATACGGTAATTAACAGGGCTCTTACCGATAGCGCTCTGACTTTAAACCTGTAACAAAATATCGCGTGGACACGGGGCCCAACGCGGCGAAAGCAAATGTAAGAGGCACCATGGCTCCACTCAACCACGAAATCACAAACACCCACATCCCCACAGGGAATTCCCCACAGACTAAGTACTCCTAGGGTTGATGGCTATAACATATACAATCGTACGCATACCTAATATCGAATATGCCCCGTGACAGCCCCTCACGGCTGCGGCGAAAGCCATGCAGCCGTACTATATGCGGGGCATGCCCCTGCGACACAAGGTTGATCGCACTGACCAACGCTCACAGCGCATAGGCCAATGTTGAAGGCACACGAACCGATACCGAGTCGGGCTAAGCCTATGCAAAGCCCCTCCTGGCCAGAAGGTAGGCTTAGGACGGGCTGTAACGGGAGCGTCGGCAGCATTAACGAGGGCAGCAACTAAAGTGGCGGTGATAACGGCGATCGTGGTATTGTCTGCATCGGCGACAACAGTAGCTGATGGTGATGGCGCAGGAGCCAATGGCGATGGCGCAGCAGCCGATGACGAGAGCGCAGCAGCCAATGACGAGAGCGCAGCAGCCGATGACGAGAGCGCAGCAGCCGATGACGAGAGAGCAGCAGCCGATGACGAGAGCGCATGAGCCAAGTCGTGAGCCAAGGCCGAGGGCGCGCAAGCCGAGACGGAGGGCGCACGAGCTGAGGCCAATGGTGCAACACAATCCGATGGCGATGGCGTGACACCAGCGAGAGCGCACGAGCCAAGGCCAAGGGCGAACGAGCCAAGGCGAATGACGCAACAGCCAATGGCGATGGCAAAGCACCAGCGGATGGCGATTGCGCAGCAGCCAATAGCGACGGCGCGGCAGCCGTTGGCGACAGCGCAGCAGCCGATGAAGACGGCGCGGCGACAGCCGATGTCGATGCTGGTGGCGCGGCGGCCGATGGCGATGGCAGTACGGTACCCGATGGCGACGACGGCGCGGCCACCGATGGCAACAATGCAGCCGCCGCCGATGGCAACGACGGCGCGGTGGCCGCCGATGGCGATGGCGGCAGTTGATGGCAACGGCGCGGAGGCAGCCGACGGCGCAGCGGCAGTCGATGGCGATGGCGCGGTAGCAGCCGATGACGATGACGCGGCCGCGATGGCGACAACGCGGCGACAGCCGATGGCGGCGGCGCGAGGGCAGCCGATGGCGGCGGCGCGGAGGCAGCCGATGGTGGCGGCGCCGCGGCAGCCGATAATGATATCGCATAAGCTGGCAGCTGATGGCAATGGCACAGCACCAAGGAATGGCGATTGCGCAGCAGCCAATGGCGCACGAACCAAGACTGACGGCGCCCGAGTCGAGGGTGATGGCGCAGCAGCCAATGACGATGGCCACGGCCAGTGACAAAGGTGCAAGCAATGGGCGTATTTGCTGCGGCGACTATGCAAGTGGTGACAGTAGCCACAGCGACGATAGTATCGGCGTCGGTGGAATCAGCGATGGCAGCATCAGTCACAGCTGCGTTAGCTGCGTTAGCGGCAGCATCGGCAACAGTGGCACTCGTGATGGCAACAGCAATGATAGCAGCAATAGGGATGGCAGCGATAGAAGCAGCGGCGATGGCAGCAGCCGACGTTGCAGCAGCCAATGACATTGCACGAGCCAAAGCCGATGGCCGCGCACAAGCCAAGGCTAATGGTGCGGCACAGGCCGTGGCTGACGCATCAGCATCGGAAACCGCCGGGGCGGTCATGGCAGTAGCAGCGATAGCAGTTACAGCTGCAACGGTGACGGCGGCTGCGGCGGTGGCGGCATCGACAACGGTAGCTTCGACGGCGGTGGCAAGGTCAACCGTGGCGATGGCAGTGGCTACGACGACCGTATCTGTGATGTAGGCAACGATGGCAGTAAGTGCGATAGCAGATAGGCCAAGTCCTGTCGGGGCCCCTCCTGGCCAGATGCCAGGCTGAGTTTTGGTCGAAGCCCCTCCTGGCCAGATAGCGGGTTGAGCCCATGGCAATGATGAAGCTGGGCGTAGGAATGCCAGCGGCGAGCTGCCTGATGAGTGATCGGCTGAGCCGCCGAGGCCACTGGGCGATGGAAAAACATGCACCAGGCTGCACATGAACATCGAGCCACGTAGGCCGCCAAGCGGGGTAAGCAGGCTACGCACGAGTGCCGAGCAACCTCGGTCGCCGAATGAGTCGAGCGCAGTGGAGGCACGTAAGCTGCCAAGTGACGCCACGTGCACTGGTGCTGAGTCACCGCTGAGGCAACCTAAAGAGGCAAGCGTAGGGCCGTCACCGCCAAATAAGGCGAGCGCGGCAGAGCCGCTGAGGCTGATGAGTGAGCTGCTGAGGGTGCTAAGTAACGCCACGCGCACTAGCGCCGAGCCACCAAGTGAGGCAAGCACCGAGCCGCAAGGTCGACCAAAAGAGGCGCCGCAGGCGAGCGCGGCTGAGCCCATGAGGCATGAGGCAAGCAATGAGCCGCCGAGGCTGCTAGGGCGACCGACAGAGGCGAGCACGAAGTCATTGCCGTCAAACAAGGCGAGTGCGGCAGAGCCGCAGAGGCTGCCAAACGAGGCGAGCGCGGCACAGCCGCTGAGGCCGCCGAGTGCGGCAGAGCCGCAGAGGCTGCCAAACGAGGCGAGCGCGGCACAGCCGCTGAGGCCGCCGAGTGACGCGTGGCTATGGCGCATCAAGCCGTCTGCCACGTAATCGGCCGTTGACCCGTAATCAGCCCTTGACCCGGACGCGTGACTACGGTGCATCAAGCCGTCTGCCACGTCATCAGCCCTCGACGCGCCATCGCTGCCAAACAAGGCGAACGCAGCAGAGCCGCAGAGGCCGCCAAGCGAGAGCGCGGCCGCGGCAGAGCCGCTGAGGCCGCCGAGTGGCGCGTGGCTATGGGGCATCAAGTCGTCCCTCGACCCGGCGGCAGAGCCACAGAGGCCGCGCTCGAGCGCGGCAACAGCAGAATCAGCCCTCGACCCGGCCCCTCCTGGACGTATCAGCATGATAACGGCCAGACCATATGAGAGGGCAAATGGCAATGGCGGGAGCGATGAAGGCGCAGCCAAGGCAAAGACAGCCGATGCTGATGGCGCAGCCGATGCTGATGGCGCAGTCAATGCCAACGCCAAGGGCAACGGCACGGGCAACGAGAAGGGGGCCAAGGGCGCCACAGGCGATGGCGCATGAGCCGAGAACCGTAGCGCACAAGCTAATGGCGATGATGCACGAGCTGAGGGCGACGACGCATGAGCCAAATGCGGCGGCGTATCGGCTGAGGGCGACGGCGCACGAGCTGATGCTGATGGCAAAGCTGATGCCGCCAAGGTCAATGGCGCAGCCGAGGCCAAGGGCGCCAAGGAGGCCAAGGGGGGATGCGCAATCGCCGACGGCGATGCTGTAGCCCATGGCGATGGCGCACGAGCCGATGAGGGCGACGGTGCATGAGCCAAGGGCCATGGCACACGAGCTGGGGCTGATGGCTCGGCCAATATCGCAGCCGATGCCGACGCCGATGGCGAAGCCAACGGCGATGCTGTAGCCCATGGTGATGGCGTGCGAGCCACGGGTGATGGCACACGAGCCAAGAGCGATGGCTGAGCCGGCGCCAAGGGCGATGGCGCAGTCGATGCCAAGGTTGACAAAGCCGGTGCCAAGGCCAATGGCGCAACCGATGCCAAGGGCGATTGCGCATAAGCACATGTCGATGGCGCACAAGCCGAGACGAATGGCGTACGAGCTAACAGCGATGCCATAGCCGATGCCAAAGCCGATGCCGAGGTCGAGGGCATAGCCAAGGTGAAGGGGGATGGCGCGGAGGCCGAGGCCGAGGCGGATGTTGCGGCCAAGGTCGGCATCAACAGAGCGATGGCCGAGGACGGCAATGCACGAGTCCATGACGATGGCACACCAGCAGTTTCGTCGGCAACGTCCTCAACGGGAGCAGCGTCCGCAATGCCGTCGGCGGCGACGGCGGCGACGGAGGCAATAGCATCGGCGGCGACGGCAGTCGAGGGTGGCATCCGAGCTGGCGGTACAGCCGACGCCAAGAGCAACGGCGCGGCCAACGTCAATGGCAATGATCCAGCCCTCGAGCCATCGGTCGCTGAGCCAAGCCTCGAGCCGCCGAGGCGACTGAGCAACGAGCCGAGCTCTAAGCCGTCAAGCACTGAGCAAATTATTGAGCCGTGGGGCGCCGAGTTGTCGAGCACTGAGCCGAGCATCGAGGCACCCATGACACTGAGCAACAGGCCAATCGTCGAGCAGTCAGGTGCGGAGCCGAGCACCGAGCTGCCGATGCCATCGAGCGCCGAGCCGAGCGCCGAGGCGCCAAGGGCATCGAGCGCCAAGTTGAACGTTGAGATATCGACGTCGTCGGGCGCCGAACCGAGGCCATCCAGCTCTGAGCCGAGCACCGAGTCCACGAGCGCGAAGCTGATCGCTGAGCACCTGCCAAGGCCATCGATTGCCGAGCAGTCGAGGCCATCGAGTGACGAGCAAAGCGTTGAGCCGCCGAGGCCATCGATCACCAAGCTGAGCATCGAGCTGTTGAGCGCTGAGCCGACAGGCGCCAAGCCGGGCATAGAATGTGAGAGCACATGCCGAGGCAACGGTGGCACGCAAATCGGCAGGGGAAGCACATGCCGAAGCAACGAAGGCGCGCAAATTGGCGACGTTAGCGACGACGGCGGTGGCGTCTTCATCATCGGCACAGACGGCTGCGGCGGTGATGGCTGCGTCTGCGGCGGTGGCGCATACGCCTCTATAGATGGCAGCAATAGCGCAAGTAAACCCACACACGAGGGTGGTACAAGCGCCAAGGGTGACGGTGTAGCACGAGCTGAACGCGATGCCAAGACCGATGGCGCAGCCGATGTCACACAAGCCGAGGGCACCACTGAGGCGAAAGCCAACGGCGCAGACGAGGCCGGGGGAGGCGACGGCGCCGAGGACGAGGGGGGTGGCGCACGAGGTTGCGGCGCAGCCAACGCCAAGAGTAACAGCGCAGCCAAAGGGGCTAAGGGCGACCTCGCAGCCCACAGTGCACAAACTGATTGCGCTGCACAAGCTGGCGGCACACAAGCCGAAGTTGACGAGGCCGACGGCGCAGCCGACGCCGCAAGGGCAGAGGGCGATGCGGCAGTGGCAACGGCAGCGATGTCGGCACGACCAGCGGCTGCAAGGGCGGCAGCGCCACGGGCAGGGGCGGCGGCATTGCAAAGGCCATCGAAACACGTCTCGCCATAGAGAACAGCTAAGGCTGAGGAGGGCGGCGCATGAGCTGGTGGCGCAGCCAACGGCAACGGTGACGGTCCAGCCCGCGTCGATGGCAACGGTGCGGCCGAGGCCAAAAGCGACAACGCAGCCCGCGGCGAAGGCGTACAGGCCGACCGCGCCGCAAGGGCTGACTGCACATGAGCCGAGGCAAACAGCGCGGAGGCCAAGCCCGAGACAGATGGCGTATGAGCCGAGGCTGATGGTGCACAGGCCAAGGCTGACAGCGCAGCCGACGGCGCACGAGCCCGCGCCGAGGCCGACGGCAGATCAGGCGGCGCACGAGCCAAAGTTGACGCGGAGGCTAACGGCATACAGCTAAAAATCGGTGACGAGGGCACTGTCTGCGGTGGCAGGAGCACAGAAGCAGGCGAACGTGGCCATGGTGGTGAACGTGGCCATGGTGGTATGAGTGATGCCGAATGTAGCACCAACATGGGTGGCGGCAGTGGAAGCAAACGCAAAGGTGATGTAGGCGCACAAGTCGGCAACGGCAACATATGCCGAGGCGACGAAGGTGCACAATTCGGCAGTGAAAGTAATTGCCGGGGCGACGACGGCGCACAAAATGGCAGTGGAAACACATGCCGGGGCGACGAAGGCGCACAAAACGGCAGGGAAAGTGAATGCCGGGGCGACGACGGCGCACAAAACGGCGGTGGAAACGTATGCCGGGGCGACGAGGGCGCACAAAACGGCAGGGAAAGTGAATGCCGGGGCGACGACGGCGCACAAAGCGGCGGTGGAAACACATGCCGAGGCGACGAGGGCGCACGAATCGGCAGTGAAAGGGATTGCCGGGGCGACGACGGCGCACAAAACGGCAGCGGAAACACATGCCGAGGCGACGAGGGCGCACAAAACGGCAGTGGAAACACATGCCGAGGCGACGAGGGCGCACGAAACGGCAGCGAAAGTAAGGGCCGAGGCGACGTAGGCGCGCAAATCGGCACTGGGAGCGAACGCCGATGCGACAAGGGCGCACAAATCGGCAGCAAGGGCAAATGCCGAGGTGACAAAGATGCATCCATCGGCAGTGAAACAGCACACCGTGGCAAGGCTGCAGGCGGTGGCAAAAGTGGAGATGAAGGCTTCTGACAGAGGCGCGGCCCGGAGCGATGGCACGACGGCACGAAGTGCAGTTCGTGCAGTGAAAGTGCACGAGACGATGGAGGCTGGCGGTGACGCTGACGCCACGGCAAAGGTGCATTGGCCGATAAAGGTGGCATGAAGTGCGCTGCCAGGCGCGGCAGAAGCGCAGTGGCCATCGAAGGTGGCATGGGATGTACCACATTGCAAGGTTGCAGCAGACGAGCACTTGCAAAGCGCCCACCAAAGGGGTGGCCATTGCGTTGCTGCAAAACCAGGGTCAGCAAAGAGGCCAGAACGGAGGAGACGGTGGCAGAGGCGTCGATCGGCGCAGCCAAAGAGTTCGAAGGGATTCCCGGGAAGCCATATCGCGTGGACACGGGGCCCAACGCGGCGAAAGCAAATGTAAGAGGCACCATGGCTCCACTCAACCACGAAATCACAAACACCCACATCCCCACAGGGAATTCCCCACAGACTAAGTACTCCTAG
>Ga0210239_100421_pt1 | contig 37361 bp, 13 predicted proteins | sample ChrtobMetP5a_0mM_FD_155451 | JGI IMG/M metagenome (GOLD analysis project Ga0210239, IMG submission 155451) | Chrysochromulina tobin associated microbial communities from unialgal haptophyte culture, Seattle, Washington, United States - P5a_0mM | ecosystem: Host-associated > Algae > Haptophytes >... | reverse complement strand
CGACTCAAGTCGCGCGACTCGAGTCCCCTTGGAAGAAAATAAAAAAAATCGCGCAAGAGCGCATAGGGGTGGGTGGGGTGGGTGGGGTGGGTGGGGGGGTCAGAGGTGGCCGCCGCGATAGTAAAGGCCCATTCACGAGCGACGAGAGGTCTAATCTCAATTCTGCTTTCTTACTGCTTTCAAACCTTGGCTGCAATATGTACCCGAATCTCAGATCGTTCATTTTTCAGAAAAATTCCAGAATCATATGACTTGATTTTCACACTGGAACAAACAACTTGACTTGACTTGACTTGACTTGACTTGACTTGTGCTTCTCGCGAGTCGGACGAGTCGGCGTTGCCGAGCGCCGTCGGCACCCACGAACCTGCACAGAGGGGGCTCGACGCGAAGGCGGAAAGAACCTGATTGGGATGGCGAAATCTGCTCGTCGACGACTCCTTGGTCACTTCGTCGTCGCTCACCTCGCAGTAGGCGCTGCTGGTGCTGTCGCGCCCTACATTGTTGACGAGCTTCGCAGCGCCCTGAAGACCATGGATCATGATGGAGATGGCATCGTCTCTGGACTTGAGATGGCCGTTGGCATCCTCTCCTCTGCCGAGCCATGGCCTCTGGCTTCGGCGGCCTATTTGCGGCGTCGCTCTTCTCCATTCGAACGGTATCCGTTCGGCGAAAAGCAGTGCGTTGATCCTACCCTCGACGCTGTCAGCTTCCTCGAGTGTGCTGTTCACCGCCACCGCTCCACTGGCCAGTCGGAAGCAACAAAGCCCGCCATGGGCTTCGATGAGCTCTTTGCCTTGCACGTGCATGCGTGCACGACTCCGGCAGCTGCGTGGTTGAAGGGCCTTTGTCTCGGCACGTGCACCCAGTGCGCCACACCACGAGAACAGCTGCCTGTGATGGCACCCTCACCGCCGCTCGGTGCGGATGCCGTCACCATCCTGATCTCGTCGGACTCTCACGTGGAGCCATGGTACCTATCACCCTCGGCTCCTCCGCTGAACCCGAGCGAAGGCGCAACGACGTCGAAGTACCGCCAACCGTTGACCAGCAGTCATACCGTCAGTCGCTTCCAAGACGCAACGCTCGAGAACATGTTCTCGTGCCAGAACGAGCACTCGGTGCCGTCGACGTGCGAGCTTATTTCGGCCGATCCGCCAGTAGACATCCACGCCTCGCACTACTACTCCAAGGCCGCCGCGAATGCGACGGTCTACTTTTTCGTGGGCGACACGCAGGCGCACTCGTTCGATGGTTCGCCGAGCGCTGCGGACAATGCGAAGGCGGTGAACCTCACGCTGACCCGCATGATGAGCGATGCTCTCAAGCGCTTCGGTGGCAGTGCGGCCAACATCGTCTGGACCGCCGGCAACAACGACGGCCCGCACGACGCCATCTTCAAAAAGCAAGATGCGGCCACGAAAGCATGGGCGAACGCTCTCCTCGCCGCGAACGTCGTCACCGACGACCTCGGTGTGAAATACACGTCCACTGTGAGTGAAACCGAGGTGTTCTCGCAGACGGACGTCTTCAAGCTGGTCGGCTTCTACATGAAGGCACTGCCCGCGCTGACCAACCGGTCGTACGCCATCGTCCTCAACACGAACCTGGGCGGCGACAACCCCGCGCAGCAGTCCTACCTCGAGCAGTCGCTCGATTGGGTCCATCGCACGCACGGTGACGCCGGCATCGTGTACGTCCTCGGGCATCACCCCGAAGTGATGAGCGTGGGCACGGATGTGGTGCCCGAAGCGTACCGTCCGATGGTGAAGGGCGTCTTCTGCGGGCACAACCACGACGCCAAGTCCACCTCCAGCAAGCTCTTCACGAACGTGGGCGGGCTGACGTATGATAGCCAGCCCAAACCGCACAACTTTCTGATCGCGCAGGTCGACGCCGATCATCCCGAAGTGCGTGTCGACGTGTCGCATGCCGGCATCAACGGCGTGCACTACTACACCCCGGGCGACAATCGGAAGGTAACCGACGTCACCTTGTGGAATTGAGCGCGCCTTGGGGCATGCGCGCTCTGCGCCGAGCGCAGTCTGCGACTCGAGTATACCGTGGAAACGCACGCGGAACGACAGCGCCACTATCATCCCACTTCCCATTCGATACTTCCCACATCCGCGCTGTAGGCTGCAGCGCTCAGGGTTACTTGGATACGGCACATGTACTGGGTTATAGGGGCTGGGCGGACTGTCACGTTCGTCAGACTCCTCCCCGTTCCTATTGTAGGCCCCTTCAGTCCAAGTCAAGTCAAGTCTTGACTTGACTTGACTTGACTTGTCTTAGTCCATTCACAAGGAGAAAGGAGCCTTCCAGCCTAGGAGGGGCTCACGTGGGCTGCGGACCAGAACTCGCTCGGAGCAATGTTGTAGTCCACTGTATGGGCATCAGTGTCCTTCGCTTGACCCTCGCCGAACGCGTCGCTGCCTGCGCCGTCTGCTTCGCCGTCGGGGCTGCTCTCCTCTTCGCGGTCGGCTTTGCTCACAGCACCACTCTCCACAATGCCGCACACGATGTCCGCCACACCTTCGTCTTCCCGTGCCACTGAGGCCGCACGCCGTTTCAATCTGCTGCGCGTGGGTGCCCTGATCCTCCGCCTGATGACGAGCTCGTTCATCACTGCGATCGTGATGGGCGTGCTCGCCACCGGGTACGAGTACGCCCACGTCGTCCCTCTCATTATGGAGGCCGAGGCCTTCGAACGCCTGCGACGACTGAGCGAAGGAAATGCGACGAGTGAGGAGGTTGAAGAATGGGCTCCGGCGGACGGCATGGAACGCGGCGCGTACACGTTCTTGTCCAACGTGATCGTCTCCTTCGCCTTCTCCCTCATGCTCGTCGCGATCGCCGCCATCGACGACGTCCACGTCAGCATGCGCAGCGGCCTGCAGCGCGGCGCCGCAGGCTGGACCATCTTCGTGGCGCTGCCATCGGCCGGACTCCCGCCCGAGCTGCCGGGCATGGCGGGCGCCGACTTAACGAGCCGCCAGCTGTGGTGGCTCTACGCAGTCTTCTTCGGCGCCCTCGGCTTCTTGATCGCTCTCCTCGCCTCCCGCCTCCCCGAGCCGCGCCGAGCGGCAAGCGCCGAGAAAGTGGTTACGTTCTATCAGCTGCGAGGCGAGTCACTCCGCTATTGGATCATCCAGCTCACGGCGATCGTGCTCGCATGTGTCGTGGCCGCTATCCCGCATATGAGCGGCGCGCCGCACCCCAGCCTCTCCCACGAGCCCGTCAACACGACCGTCACGTGCGGCGCGTCGCACGAGGAGTGCGCCAAGGCCGGTCCGGGACCGGAGCTCGCCGCGACGTACGCTGTGTGGTGCCTGGCGACCGCATTCCTCTACTGGCTGTGCCTCGGCGTCTCGTTGTGCTTCACGTACAACCTGTTGATGTGTTTCGAAGCGCCACTCCTTCCCGAACTCTCGATCCGGCCCGTAGGGCCTAAGTACGAGCCTACGTACGACCTGGCCGATTCGAGATTCAGCCGAGATTCGGCCGAGGAGTCGAGAAGCGTGATGAATGGCGCAGACGCTCTCTGAGTGACGTCTTCATGCAGCCTTCATGCAGCGCACGCTGCGCCGTCGGCATCGTGGAGGTACCAGCCGAGGCCCGGCCGTATCTCGTGAGGGAACGGCCTTGGCGCCCGGTGTTGCAGAGGCTCCCGATGCCCGACGCGGAGGGCCCTCGGTTGAGGGAGAGGCGCTTCTCGCCTTTCCCCACAGGGTCCCCAGTATAGAAAGGGTTGACTTTGGGCTGACCCCTTTTGCCGGGTCCCCAGTATAACCCGAACCCTCTGAGGTTTAAGTCGAGGTTTAAGAACAAGTTCTGTCCATTGAGTACTCGAGAAAGGCCAGAAACCAATCAGCAAAGGCCCAAATGATACAATTCGTCGATCGGCATCGATCGGTTAACGTACGGACTCACAAAATCGATTGGCAACGACTTGTATGAGTGGACGTTTAACGTTGCACGTTCGGTACACGTTCGGAAACGGTTGCATAGACGACGGACGCCGACCGCCCCCCAAGAAAAAGCATCTCCATGGCCGACCCCCACCTTACCGGTGTCGTGTTTTGGTATGAGTGATTCCGCAATTTGTGGTGCCTCTTGCCGCCGCCAACTACTGGCTCGTGATGTTCTTGCCGCCGCCATCACAGACGGCGATGTTCGGCAGGCAAACGAGCAAGCGCGAGCCGGAGCAGCGGCCGGGGCCAGGGGACAACGAGACGGGCCAGAGCACGCTCATCAATGGAGAGGGCGCCAATGGGCTGCGACTCGGTGCCAAACGCTTCGCGGACGCTGACCACACAGGTGCGTCCAAGACCACCAATCGTGGCGCGGGCGGCGCTGGCGGCACGCACACCACGCTCGACGACCTGCGCCACGCCCTGAAACTCCTCCGCTCGGCGCCAAGGACCGAGGAGGGCAGGGCATGCCTCGATCTGTGCGAGTCTGCGTTGCGTGCTCAGGAGGAAGCTGTTGCGCTCGTGCCACAGCTCATCGAGCAAGAGCGCAAGGCGAGCGCGGCCGCGAAGCAACATGCGAAGCAGCTCGCGGCCGAACTGGCCGCGTGCTGCCGGCGTGAGGAGGAGCTCATGCGGCAGGCCAAGGGCGCCGAGGCGGCGGCGCTGCGTGCGACCCGTGTTGCTGAGGCGGAGCGCGAGGCGGCCGCGCGAAAGGTGGAGTCTGCGACACAGCGTTGCGTGCGCGCCGTCGAGGAGGAGCGTGCCCGGGGCGCCAAGGCCCTCGCCGATGAGCAGCGCCGTGCCGCCGTGTGGCGTGAGGAGCTCGAGGCGCTGCGGCTCTCCACAGCCTGCGCTCCTTGCGAGCAGTCTGTGAAGGCAGGCTGTGAACTCGAGCAGTCTGTGAAGGCAGGCTGTGAACTCGCCGTCGCGAGCTGCGAGCAAGAGGCGATGAGTGGCGAGGCCGAGCGCCTTGACGAGCATCTGCGCGAAGCGATCGCGGCGACGCTGTCAGTGGAGCCGCAGCTCGCAGCCGAGCGCCGCACCGAGCGCCGCACCACGGCCACCGAGGACGACGCAAAGGTGCCCGGGGCGGCGGAGGCGCACGCCGTGGCCTCGCACAGACCTGTCGATCCCGAGGCCTTTGCGGAGCTGGCAGCAGTCCAGGCGAGCTCGGCCGCCGAGGTGGCAGCGCTCAAGGAAGCGGCCGCAGCCGAGGTGGCAGCGCTCAAGGAAGCGGCCGCCGCCGAGGTGGCAGCGCTCAAGGAAGCGGCCGCCGCCGAGGTGCGGGCGGCACAGGCGCTGGCCAAGGAGGCGGCGGACGAGGCGGCGGAGGAGCGACGCCAGTGCGAGGAGGAGGTGGCAGAGACACTCAAGATGATGCGCTCGATGCAGGCGGAGCTCAGCACCACGCGGCGACACGCGCTCAGCACGACGCGCTCGGCGCTGCATTCGAGCCAGGAGGACCTCAGCGTGCACCGCGCCGAGATGGGCGCTCAGCTCGACGCTGCTCAGGTCCAGCTCAGCTGGACGGAAGCCCGTCTCAGTGCCGTGGTTGATGAGCTCGGCGGCGAGCGCAGCCGCGCCGAGGAGCATTGCGCCGACGCGCTCGCCACAGCGCTCGCTATGGCGCGCGCGCAGGCCGAGGCTGCCGAGGCTGAGGCGCGTGAGGCGGCGAGCGCTGTGGCGAGCGCTCACGCAGAGGCGGCGAGCGCTGTGGCGAGCGCTCACGCAGAGGCGGCCGCGCAGGCGACGGCGGCCGCCGCACTGGCGGCCGCCCAGACGGAGGCGATGCGCTCGGTTCTGCTGTGCGAGGTCCGGGCTGCCGAGGAGGAGACGGCGCAGCTGCAGGGAGTGTTCGTCAGGATGGCGGCAGCTGAGGCGGAGCTGCGAACGCACGCGCTCCGCACCGAGGAGGAGCTCAGCATGCATCGCGCCGAGATGGGCGCTCAGCTCGACGCCGCTCAGCACCACGCGCTCCGCACCGAGGAGGGAGCTCGGCGCGCTGTTGAGCGCCCAGCTCGGCGCGAGATGCAGGAGGCACAGGCCGTGGCGCGAGCACGCGAGCAGGCGTTGAAGGCGGAGGTGGAGGCCGCGCTGCCGAGGTGTGAAGGCCGAGGTGTGAAGGCGGAGGTGGAGGCCGCGCTGCAGGCGGCGGAGGCGCGATGGGTGGAGGAGGCGGCGCAGGTGGCGCAGGCGGACAAGGCGACACTCAAGGCGGACAAGGCAGACAAGGTGAACCTCGAGGCGGACAAGGCGGACAAGGCGAACCTCGAGGCGGACATGGCGGCCCTCGAGGGCGCCTACGCAGCGCTCGTTGCACAGAGGGCACTGCTCGAGGACGAGAAGGAGGCGCTGCAGGCCGACAAGGCAGCGTTGCAGATGGACCTGCACCGGACGAGATCCATCTGGCATGCCGAGCGCGCCGAGCTGGGCACATCAGTCGAGGACCTCTCTGCTGCTCTCGAGGAGCGCAGCCTGACGCATGCAGCGCTCGAAACGACGCTTGTCGCGGAGCGCGAGGCTCACCACGCGACGCGCGCCACCCTCGGCGCACTGCGCGCGGCGCTCCATGAGGAGAAGCGAGGCTCCCTGCGTCAGCAGTACCTGGCGTCGTCGCAGCGCCTTTCGGAGGACCATGCTGCCTTCTCGGCCGCCAACGGCGCGCTCGACATGGCGCTCGCCGAGGTGCAGGCGGCGCGCTCGACATGGCGCGACGTGCAGCCGGGCGCCGCGCACGCCGAGCAGCTCGAGGCACGGCAGGAACGTCTCGGCGAGCGCCATGCCGAGCAGCTCGAGGCACGGCAGGAACGTCTCGGCGAGCGCCATGCCGAGCAGCTTGAGGCACGGCAGGAGCGTCTCGGCGAGCGCCATGCCGAGCAGCTCGAGGCATGGCAGGAACGTCTCGGCGCACTCCAGACTGCAGAGCGCGCCGCGGCGCAGGCGGCCGTGGCGGCCGAGGCCGAGGCGGCGGCGCAAGGCGCACTCGCGGAGCAGCGCTGTGCCGAGCGCCACGCGCTCGAGCTTGAGCTCCGGCGCGAGATTGCCGTTCAGATCGCAGAGCAGCGCTGTGCCGAGCGCCACGCGCTCGAGCTTGAGCTCCGGCGCGAGATTGCCGTGCAGATCGCAGATGCGGCCGCCGAAAGGCAGGAGCTCGGCGAGCAGCTCGCGGCAGCGCGCGCCGAGGTGGACGCGGCGCGTGCGCAAGCGGCGGCACTCTCAGTGGCCCATGCCGAGGTGCTCCGAGTACATGGGGTGCAGCTGATGGAGTTGCGCCACGAGCATGAGGAGCAGAGGGCCGTGCGGCAGGCGGTGACGCGCCGCGCGCTGGTCGAGCTGCAACACGAGATCGAGGCGCGCGCGTTGGTGCAGGAGGAGCTTGACGGAGCTCGTAGGGCTCTCGAGGAGCTTGACGAAGCTCGTAGGGCTCTCGAGGAGCTTGACGAAGCTCGTAGGGCTCTCGAGGAGCTTGACGGAGCTCGTAGGGCTCTCGAGGAGCTTGACGAAGCTCGTAGGGCTCTCGAGGAGCAGCTGGACGAGGCGGAAGGGCTGCTCGGCCAGAGCGAGACCCATCGTGCGGACTTGGAGCGGCAGTTACAGCGTGCGGACTTGGAGTGGCAGTTACAGCGTGCGGACTTGGAGCGGCAGTTACAGCTACAGCGTGCGGACTTGGAGCGGCAGTTACAGGAGCTTGACCGCAGCCGGCTGGAGGCTGACCAGGCCAGGGCGGAGGCGGAGGCAGCCAAAGGAGAGGCGGAGGCAGCCAAAGGAGAGGCGGAGGCAGCCAGGGGAGAGGCGGAGGCAGCCAGGGCAGAGGCAGCCAAGGCGCACGCGGAGGCAACGGCGGCGCGCGAGGAGGCTGCAGAGTTCCGCTCCTTCGAGGCGAGCAACACTTCCCAACGGCTCGTCGACCTCACGAGCGCCGTCGCGAGTGCCGAGACGGCAGAGGCGTTCGGAGCAGTCGAGGGTGCTCGGGCAGAGGCGGCGGCGGCCAAAGCAGAGGCGGAGGCGGCGCTGGCGGCAGCCCAGTCTGCTGAGGCGGCGCGAGAGCAGGCGCTCGCATTGTGCCGTGAGCATGAGGCGTCGCTCCAGGCGCTCGGCGAGCAGCTCGCGGCGGCCGAATCGGCGATCAAGGCGCGCTGTCGTGAGCGCGACGCGCTTGAGACGGCGCGCACGGAGCTGCAGGCGCAGCTGACGGAGCTGGTCGGCCACAAGAACCACAAGCAGAAGATCCAGCACACGATGCGCATCAAGCTCGAGAACGACGAGCTGCGCAACGAACGCAAGCAGCTCGCCGACGATCTTGCGGCCGTGAGGCTGGAGCTCGAAAAGGCGCAAAGTAGGGCGGAGGTGGCGGCCGCGGCGGCGGCGGCTGCAAGGGGGGCGCCGACACAGGCCCACCCAACAACCACACGGCCGGCTCCGCTGGCGCCTGCCGTCGCTCCGAGTGTCGCGCCGAGCGCGCCGCCCCGGGTCGTCGTGAGGGATGCCAAGGGTGGGCTGCGCGAGGCGGACAAGGAGAATGCGCGATCGCAGGCGGCGCTCTCCCTCGGCTGAGCGTGCAAAAGAGGCGTGCTGGGAGCAGGAGGCGTGAGTGGAGGCGCGAGAGGAGGCGCGAGTGCGGGCCGGAGAGTCAGATCAACAGAATCAGCTCCTGTGGTGCTCGTATGAGCTTCGAGGGGCCGGGCGTGCGGGGATCACACAGGCACACAGCTTGAGCTTCTCAGGCTGTACAATCATCACGAGAGCGGTCTCGAGACAGAGTAAGAGAGTCTGCAGTCTCAACAATCACGAAGGGGTCAGGTGCACGAGAGATATGATAGGTTAGTGTGTCGTGTGTGTATGACCGGACGTTACACGTTTTATTATGAATTTGTGCTTGTCGACGGTGCCAGTGCGTGTCGTCGTTTTTTGTCGTGTCCTCGGTCGAGCGTGTTCCAGCGCGACGGACGCTCGACGCGCGTACGCCGCTATATATATAACTAAGTGGTTATATCTAATATCAATATATGCCGTAACCGCGTCCCACCGCGTTCTTGATGTCACGACAGACGACTCACGTATCTACTGCCGTACTGGTCGGTCGCTGACCGCTCTCTATACTGTCGTGTCTCTAGCTTTACATACTACTTGGATACTATCGATTGGTACTAATAAACTACAGTCCCAGACGTGAGTCCCAGACATGAACGACCTGAACGGGAACGATCAACAAACGGCCGGTCCCCGGTCGACTATAGGTCGACTATCAATCGCGGTTGCCGTAGTATTCCGGCCGCGATTGATCGCGGTAGCCGAGCACGGGGGCAGGTACAGCCGGGAGCACGCGGTGCTGCTGCAGGTACAGTCGCCAGAATGGCCCCGAGCCTAGCGCACTCGCGGGCGGAGGACGACTCGGCGGCCCGGCGGCCATGCGTTCGCGTTCACGATGAAAGAACCCTCTCGGCCAGACCGGAGGCGCGGCGACGCGTCCGCGGTGCCCATACGGGCGCAACGAGCGATGATGTCCTTGCGGCGGCGGGTAGCCCTGCTGCTGAGGCGGGTAGCCCTGCTGCGGCGGAGGGTAGCCCTGCTGCGGCGGAGGGTAGGCCTGCTGCGGCGCCAGCTGCGGCGGCATCCTGTGAAGCTCCGTGGACTGTAAACCTCCAAAGCTCTGAGGGCTGCCAAAGGTGTGACGCCCGAGCGAATCTGAGCCTGGCAACGTTCCTTGTATGGGGGTGGGCGCATCTGGCGCCTTGCCAAAACAGGTACGCCCGGGCATATCCCATCGGTGTACGTATACGACTTGGGGGATGGCGGCGGGGGGCGCTGATTGCGGCAGAGGCGTGCGGTCATCGCCCGTGACAGCGCCTTCTTGCTGGGGTCGCGCCTCGCATCGGTGTACGTGGACGACTTCGGTGATGGCGGCGGGAGGCGTCGATTTCCACAGCGGCGTACGGTCAGCGCCCGAGACGGTGCCCTCTTGCTCGAGTCGCGCGTCGCGAGCTTCCTGTGTGATCGACTCGACGACGCTCAAGAAGAGAGCTCGATCATCCAGATCAAGATCTCGATCATCCTCCACATCGGCCGCCGCGCCTGGCACCAGGCTCTCAGGGGGAGGCTCGACGACCTCCTGTAGCGCCGCCTCGAGAGCCGCGACCCTCTTGGTCACCGTGTCCAGCTTCGCCTCCGTGGCAAGCCTCGAGGCGGGCGCGAGATACTTGTGACTCGAATCGTCCGACGGTGCGGCGGCCTTCGGCGCCGTCGTGGGCGCCTCCGGAACGGAAGCTTTCGGCGCCGTCGTGGGCGCCTCCGGAACGGAAGCTTTCTGCGCCGTCGTGGGCGCCTCCGGAGCGGCGGCTTTCGGCGCCGTCGTGAGCGCCTCCGGAACGGGGGCAGGTGGTGCGGCGCGACGTTCGGCAGCCCTCCCACGCATAGCCATCATCGCTGCCTCGGGGTTGGACATCCCGGGTGGCTCGGTCGACGCTGCTGGCGTGCGTCTTGGCGAAGGCGGCGGCTCTTGCCAATACGGAGGCAGCGCGTTCAGGGGCTGCAGTCGCTCGAGGCGCGTCGGGATCGGCCTCATTAGGAAATCAAAAGGACGAGGGGACGCTGTGAGAGGATCGGATTGCACCGCGCTCAGGCTACACTGCTGCAACACGGATGCGCTGCTGCCGAAGGGCTGCAAGGCTGCAGAGCGACCCTCGTAAGGCCTGGACGGTTCAAATCTGCTAAGTCGTGGTTCGCCTCCCGTTCTGCTCTGGTAAGCATCCTGAACCATCCTAGCCTCTAGGATGCTTTGAGCATCCGTGAGATTCGCCTCGGTCAGCTGCGCTGCGGCGGCCTCGTTGCTGGCTGCCTCGGGCGGCGGCAGGTCCAGACGCGGAACGAGGGGGTGCGAGCGCTGCTCAACGTCCGCTCCGGCATCGGCAGCGCCTTCTTCAGCTGCTTCCTCACCTTCGGCCTCAGCTGCTTCCTCACCTTCGGTCTCAGCACCCGTTCCGTCCGTGGCGGTAAGCTTTCCCCACAACTCCCCGGTCAGCACTTGTTCCTTGATGTGTTGATTGTGGATGCCGATCGGGCAGTAGTCGCGGTGATATTTGCAATTGTCCCGCAGCGCGTACCTCCAGCAGATCCCGGGGTGTGTCTCCTTGAAGAGGGCAATCTTGCGCCGCCACAAGGCCATCTCAGCGAACTCCGCTGCACTTATGGGATCGGGCGACGGCTTGGGCGGCGGTGGCCTGTGGGGTTTGGTCAACTTCTCCGGCAACTCGGGACCGAAGTCGGGTGTGGGCGGGCGAGCGGCAAGCTTTGCAGCGAGTTCCCTCGCTCGCTTCTCCTGGAAGACCTTCATCTTCCTCATGACCTTCGGGCGCCGCTTCTTCATCACGGCCATCGTGATGACCGCCTCGGGACGTGAGAGACCCAACCTCAGCTCGTTCGTCTGCATGCGGGTCAGGTCCCGCTCTAAGTCATCCCAATCGAGCCCAAAAAAGGTCCCGAGAGGGGGCTCGAGAATTGGGCGGAGCTGCCCCAGTAGCTCCATGTGTTCTTTCTCTGCCCGGAGCTTCGCCTTGCCGTCAAGGAACAGCTCCCCAGTCATCGAGTGCTTGAAGAGGCCATACTCATTATCCTGATTCACCTTTGTGCCATTCCGACCCACCAGTCCCCCGGGGCCCGGGGGATAATAGTCCCCGGTTTCGTCAGCGAATGATGGCGGCGGTGGTGACGACAGAACTTCATCGCCCGCCATGTGCTCCGAAGCCGAGGGCGAGGGCGCATGCCCTCCTCGATGGCCTAATTTGGCCTGATTTCGGGCGGCGAGGCATGCCTCAAGGCACGAGCGCTGCGCACGGGCGGAGAGAACAATCTCTAGCACAATGAGCACGTAGAGCGTGCCGAGGTTGATGACGAGCACGGCCGTCGCCGCCGCGCCGCCCACGCGTGCCTCAGTCCCATAGGCGCCTGCGAGGGTGGCCCACGCTGCCACGATGCCCAAGTGCGCGATCACACTGCTGTCGGTGAGCGTGCTCGCCAGCACGCCAAGTCTGCCAAAAAAGCCAACTCTGTTGCGGCTGGGGTGACGGCCCGAAGCGCCGTGATGGGCGCCCCGCACTGCTACTCTTGTGGGCACCAGAGCGACTGGCAAGGTGCCCACCAGCAGAGCGCTCAGCAGAGCGCTCAGCACGTGGAGCACCAAGCAGCCATACACCTGAAGCCCAACGCCGTCGATGGACCCCTCGCTGGGCTCGTCATCGGAGAGCATGCGAGAGCCGTCGGCCGCGCCCTCCTCGCCCTCCTCGCCCTCCTCACCCTCCTCGGCAGCGTGCACCGTCGACGGCCGCAACGCCAGCAGCAGGGCGATGAGCACTTGGCAGGTACATCGCCACACAAACAACGGGGCGTCGCCACGAAGAGAGGCGTTGCGCCTGAGGCGGAGCGCTGCGAGGCCGACGAGCAAGCCGAGAACCACTAGCACGATCCAAGCCAAGACGTGAACGGCCACATCCAGAGGAGCCGAACAGCCCGACGAGAGGACTCCTATGCTCACGAGCACAAGGCCTTCCTCCACCGCCAGCAGCATCGCCGTGAGCAGGGCGAGCTCGCAAGCCACGCGCAGCGTCTGCGCCGGCGATGAGCGATGCCGGCGCAGGATCACGCGCGAGACCAGCAGCAGCAAGACCACAAGCAAACCGACGGCCGCCGCCACGAGCGCCGTATTCAGCCACATGTCGTTACGCGACATGTGAAGCGAGCTCGCGTAGCCGGCGAAGCCGCTCGCAGTGTCGGGCGCCGAGTCCACGCCGCAGGCCCAGTCTGAGCTGTTCGACGACTCTGACAGCATGCGGGAGCCCGCGCCCTCCTCGCCCGAGCCCTCTTCGGCGGTGACGGGAATGGGCTCAAATGGAACGAGTACAAGCGACTCGAGACCGAGCAGCGACACGACGTCGATGTGGCCGCTCCACCAGTAGAAGCCGTGGCCGAGGCTCACAAACACTTGGGGCATCGGCATGCCGAGAAGGGTCTGGCTCTTGATACTTTGCGCCACCAAGATGAACATGAGGGCACCTTTGAAGTCCAGCCGTGCCAGTGCGCTCATAACACACACTGCAGCCGCCGCGGAAGCAATCCAGGCAAGGTCCGGCAGGCCGACATCCATGGGGAACTGCCGAAGTTGAAGCTCTCGAAGGCGCCTTGTTGGGCGTCCGGCGGTTTCAGTCAAGTCTGGTCAAGACATAGTTTGAAAACGAAACTCTAGCGGTTCAAACGAACATCGTTTCCTAGCGGAGAACTCTACGAACTACATGTAGCCACGAGCGAACCCGTACGCCAGAGGGGGCGCGTTTCGCGCAGCGGCTCACGCGAGCGCCGTGTTGAACGCGACCGTGTCGAAGCCCACGCTGAACATCTCGGCGACGTGGGCCCGCACTGCAAACTGCATGCACGAGGGCAGACCGAGTCGCGCGGCCTCCTCGGGCGCGATGAACACGGCAAGCAGACGTCGCGTCGAGGCGCCTTCATGCGAGGGGGGCGGCGGCGGCGCCTCAAGACGTTCGAGGCAGAGTAACGGCAGAGCGATCAGCACACGCTGCTCCCGAAGCAGGTAGAGCGCGGCGTGGCTGAGCACGAGCTCATGGGCCAGCACGGCCTCGTGGTGCTCGCTACCAAGCATGGGGAGTGCGGGCGCATGACACACGAGTGTCTCAAGCTGAGGCGCGAGGGCGCGCACGCACCAGCCCGCTGAAGGCCGGCGCGCGAGTGGGATGCCTGGTGGCAGGGGAGCGGGCCGCGCTGGCGAGAGCACCCCCACCGAATGAATGAGCGTCTGCGAGGCAGCGGAGACAAGCTCGAGAGCACCGCCCACGGGCTTGGTCACCACGCCGAGCAGGCCCTTGCCGACGCCGACGAGCGTCGACGTGCGCGAGCCGCCGCCGCTGTGGCGACCGCCGGCGGCGGCGGCGGCGCCGCCGCCGCCATCGTCGTCGTATGCGCCGCCTTCGAGTGCCTCGCCGCCGTCGTCGTCGTCGTCTCCGCCGCCGCCCCGGTCCGTCGCCGCCTCAGCTCGAGGCTCCTCACGGAGCGCCGCCTCGAGCGCCATCGCAGCCGAGCTCGCGAACTCGGAGACGGACGTGAGCGCGCCGTGCGAGACGTGCTGCAGCAGCGAGGACGCGCCCGCGACGGCGCCCTCGACGAACTGGCGCGGCCCCTGACGCGCGCCTGCGAGCGGCAGTGCGAGCGCATCACTCAGCCCAATGCCCATTGAGCGTAGCAGCGCTGTGGGGTTTCCAAGCAGTCCAAGAGATCCCACTAGCGCGGGAGAGGCAGCGAGAGCCTCGGTGCCGTACTTGCTCAGCAGGGCGCGTCTGATCGCGTCGGCGGAGCCGCTCAAGGTGGCGACGGAGAGGGGCGATAAGTACATGGGCGCACGGCTCGCGACGACATGCATCGGACCGAGCCGCGAGGTACGCGCGCTCACGGTGAGATCGAGAGCTCCTATCTCGAGTCGCTCGATGTACACCATCGATGGGGCGGCGGCGGCGGCAGCGGCGGCGGCGGATGCTGCGGCAGCGGAGACGGCGGACGCGGCCCTCTTGGCCTCACCCCCCTTGGACGCCTCCCCGACCGCCGCCGTTACTGCCACCTCCGCGGCTGCTTCCGCCTCGAACGACAGCTCAGTCTGCCATGCCGCCCGGCGCATGCATTGACTCGTGTTGACCCCAAATGCATGCATGCGCTCAAGCAGCGCGTCGTCAAGCGCCACCTCGAGGGGTGCGCAGTGAAGCTCCACTAGCTGCAGGTAGCGAGGCGCCCGGGGGGCGTGCTGCGTCGCGAGGAGTGAGAATCGAATCGAATCGATGCCGCCACCCACGGCCGCAGGGGCTGAGCGCGTAACGGACGGCGTCGTCGCGCCAATGAGTACCTGCGCGCTCTTTGCACGTGCACCCCAGCTGTCCAGTTGTAGTGATGGCAAAGAAAGCGACAGGCTCGTACTGCGCGGCGAGGGAAGGCGCTGCCGGCCGCCCTGAAGCGCTGTGGGAAGTGGTGGCGGCTGTAGGGCGCGCTGCACGCGAAGCGCACCTCCGACGGCGCGAAGGTGGAGGAGAGGGCGGATCGGGGCGGCGGCTCCGCGCTGCTGCTGCTGATGCTGCTGCTGCTGCTGATGATGATGATGATGCGGACGCGCACGCGAGGAAGGGGGCGCTGTAGTGGGCTGCAGCTCGCTGTGAGTACGGCGCGTGTCCCAGATGAGAATCGAGACCTCCTGCAGCTGCAGACTGAGCGAGAGGTCACGGGGCGGCGCCCTGGACGCCGCGCGCCGCGCCGCGTGGCACGCCGTATCGAGCGCGTGGAGCGGCACGAACACCACGAGGCATGTCGGCCCTTGGTGGCAAATGGCGGTGCGCACGAGCGCACCGCTGCCCCCGATGACGACGCCGTCCGTTGCTCGTCGCTCGTCGCTCGCGGTGTCGTGGCAGACGAGCGTGAGCACACGTGGCGGCGAGAGCGCGAGGGTCGCCGCGTGTGCGCTGCTCGGAGTGCGCGAGACCAACAGACGATCTCCCTCGATCTCCCGCGCGCTCGACTCGAGGGAGATTGGACGAGATAGATTCTCCTCCATGGCGACCGCCAAGCAAAATGGCCGTTGGGCGCCGGGGGCGAGCCGCAGCAGGGCATCGTGCGGCGCGGCGGCGTCCTTGATAAAGAGTGGCTCCGACGTCAGGTTATGGAGCAGGATCGCGGGCTGAGGGTCTAGCTGCACGAGCACGTGGTGCATGCCGGTAGCTTCGTCGAGGACGACATCGAGGATGAGCAAGGTACGTTGTTGGCCGCACTCCGACGCGAGCGCCACCCGCTGCCGCCAGCCAGTTTTGGCCAGCCCGACCTCGATCTCCCGACTCCAGATCCAGGTGGGCGGTTCGGCACCGCTCGAGCCCGCACTGACGCCGTCCGCCCAATCATCCTCGCCGCCTTCCTCGCCCTCATCCTTCTCGTCCTCGCCGAGCAGCCTCGGCTTGCCTTGCTCAATGGAGAGGACGAGAGGCTCGACACAGATTTGGACCACGGTGAGAGTGACAGGATGACCCGCCTCATCAAGCGCGCCGGAGCTCTGCCAACGCAACAGCTCCGCAGTTTGGTTGTCGCCGCCGTCATCGTCGTCGTCGCCGCCGCCGCCGCCGCCGCCGCCCCCACCGCCCCCGCCGCCCCCGCCGCCCCCGCCTGATGTGGTGCCTCGCTTGGCCTTGGAGGTGCGAGCGCCGGTGGGAGGCGCGGCGGCGAGGGTGTGGTAGTACGGGAAGCCACATACCGCGAGACGGAGGGGCAACAGGGTCCGATTGTGCACGCAGATTGATGGACGGATGACGAGCATGCGCTGCACCCAGCCATGAACGCGACGCTCCTGGGGGACGATAACCACCCTCAACGCCTCGCCCATCTCGGCGCCAAGCGTGACGCAAGCGGGCTTACTCAGCTGGAGAAAGGGGGACCAATCAAGGGGGCCCTCCTCGGGCGACGTGATCTTGGGCGGCTGCAGCAAGGGCGGCAAAGAGGCAAGGCTACTGCTCCCCTCATCGCCCTCCGCGCGCTCATCTGCCTCAGCCACCGGTGCCGCAGCCGCCACGCGTACGTGATGGATCAGGCCGTGCGGGATGAAGTCCGTCCCCCAGCTGCCCAACACGGCGCGCGCCCCCTTGGCCGGCCGGCGAGGTGGCAAGAGCAGCACGAGAGCGCGGTCGAGCGACGCGGACAACGCGAGGGTCGCCCCAGTCTCGTTGAGCACCTCGAACGGCGCGATCAACGCCAGCTCGAGTGCACAGTCCAATTCACAGTCCGATTCACAGTCCGGTCTGAGGCCATTCGCGGGGGAGAGCCCTGGGGCAGCAACGCCAGCTCTGCCCGTCGGCGGCGCTGCGGTGGTGGCGGCGGCGGCGGCGGCGGCGGCGGCGGCAGGAGCAGCAGCAGCAGCAGCAGCTGTCTTGTTGGACGCAGCAGCCGACGCCGCCGCCTTGATGATCAAGTGGAGCTCGATCCGCTCGCCACTCTCGCTTTGCGCACTCACGTTAATGACGAGGGGCGTGCCTGCCGAAACCGACGCGAGCGCGCGTGCGTCTAAGCGCACGGGGGGCTCACACGCACCGAAGCCACGCCAGCGCAATCGGAGCTCGAGAGGTGCGTCGTGTGTGGGGTGCAGGCGCAATGCAGCGCTTCCCTCTGGCGCGACGGTGCCGCCCTCGTGATCGCTCGTGATGCGACGTAGGAGGGCGGCGGCGTCGTCGTGGGCGCCCTCGGTGGCGGGCGGCTTGGGCGTCGTCGTGGGCACCCGAGAAGCCTCGCTGCCACCGGTGTGGCCGGTGAGGCCAGTGCGGCCGGCGCCCGCCACAGCGCCCGTTCGCACCAATCGCGCCGAGTAATGGAGCTTGCGTGCGCTGCTCGTGTTGACGAGGCGCAGGGGAGGCGAGAGCGTGAGCCGAGTTGTGTGCGTACTCCCCGGGCGTACAATCGAGTACCAAATGTCGCCAAAGCCTCCACGAGCGTCGTGTCGAGCGTCGCCGCGTGACGTGAGCAGCTGGGTCTGTTCCAGGGCACTGGGCGGCGGCGGCGGTGACGGCGGCGGCGGCGCATGGGGAATGCTTCTGGCTGGCTCACCTAAACCCGCCGCGCCCCCCCTCGCCGCCGCCTCCCCCGCCGCCGCCGCCGCCGCCGCCGCCGCAGCGACCTTCCGAGGCAGCAGCACCGGCACCGCGAGGACCATCGGGCTGTGGGAAGGTTGCGACGCGGCGGCGGCGGCGGCTGTGGTGAGATGCAATTCAAACGTCGAAGCGACCAAGGCGCCGGCGTGCGAGGCGCTCGACACGACGCCACGCAGCAGCAGCGGGTGGGCATCTCCATCCGGCGGGAGAGTCATTGCATGCAAGAGCACCTCATCCCGAAACAGCCTCACGTGCATCGGAGATGCAAGCTCGTTGATGAGTACGTGCGTCGGCGCGATGGTGACGGTGGTGCCGAAGCCATTCAGCTCCACTGTGACCAGCACCAGCATGCTGTGCTCCGCAGCGGTGCCCAGGGGCAGACAACGGCGCTGTGGGGAACTCAGGTCGATCCCGTCACTCCAGCCGTCGGCGCCCACGACAGCGCCGGTCACACCTTTGATGGCAAAGCGGAGCATTCGATAGACGCCGTCGTGGGCGTCAGCACCGTCGGTAGAGTCCAGAGCCCCGCTCGCCATGCCGCCGCCGATGCCGCTGCCCATGCCGCCGCCCATGCCGCCGCTGCCGCCCGTGCCGCCGCCTGCACCATCGGCACGCGCCCCGCCTGCCGCACCGGCGCCGATACCCGCGACCAGCAGCGCAGCCGCCGCTGGCGGCGCACGCGCATCCGCGGCTGATCTCGCCGGAAGCTCGCTCGTGGGCAGCAGCCACGCGTACCCGGTCTGGGCATGGCCCGGGAGCACGAGCGCCTCCCGGGTGCCCACCTGATGAGGGAGGCAATCAGAGCTGATGAGGGAGGCAATCAGAGCTGATGAGGGAGGCAATCAGAGCTGATGAGGGAGGCAATCAGGGTGCCCACCTGCCCAAAGACGAGCGGCAGAGGCGTCTCATTGACGACACGCGTGCTCATCGGCGCTGCGCGACAGCCCGCGGCCGCCATCCACGCGACCATCTGCATGGCCGCCGGTCCCACGTGCAGCTCGACGTGCTCGCCTTCGAGGCCGAAACTGAGCGAGCTCGCATCTCCGGTGCTCGGGTTTCGCGCGGGCGCCGAGACGACGCTGAGCTGCAAGTCGCTCTCGCGTAGCACGGGGACGAGGGAGAGATCCTCGAGATCGTGTACGTCGAGCGCGACGAGTGTACGCAGACGGAGCTGCCAGCCAGCCCGCTCCTGGCCCAAGGAGGACCAACGGAGGCGCACCTTGTGAAGTGCGATGGCGAAGAGCTCTCGCGTCGTCTCGGGCGGGATGCTCGCGACGGCGCGCCCTTTGGGGGGAAGAGAGGCGGTGCCACTACTGCGGCCGGCTGTGCGTGGCAGCGAACCTTCCACAGCGACCCTTCCACTGCCACGTGGCAGCGACCCCTCCACGGTGATGTCCAGCGCCGGCAGTTCGGCGCGGATCAAGAGCGGCGGCAAGTCCCCAAGTGCGTCAGTCGAGTCGATGATGAGGCGCCGGATGAGGTGACGGCCAGCGATTAGGCTCCCTTCGCCGGCGGCTAGGCTCTTCACACCGGCGGTTAGGCTCCCCCCGCCCTCTTCACCTGCCGCCACGGCGCGGCGCAGCACCTGCAGCTTCCATTCACACGCGCCCTTGGTGGCGCCCACCACGACGCTGCCAACGGGGAGGAGCTCGCATGAATCTCCAACGTTCTCCATCCATCCACGGCGCACCACCTCGAATCTCTCAAGCGCGAGATCCCAACGGCTCAGCTCACACACGAACGCGCTGTCCTGGGCGCCCCCACGGGGAGTCCTCGCCCGCCCCCCCCCGGAAGATGTGTGGAACCGCCGAGGCGGCGCGTCACCAGAGGATGCATGCAAGAGGTTTGCGGACTCTTCCCAAGCTACCCACGTGGCGTGATCGCATAGGATCGCCCCATCGACCACTCGAGGGAGCGGATAGCGCCAGGAGACCCACACCTCATCCGCCGCCGCTGGTGCATGCGTCACAGCCCAGGCGCCCGCGCGCCCTCCCGCGCGCTCAGCCACACGGAACGAGCCGCCTTCTCGAAGGTCATCAAGCGACGAAAACGAAGGATCGGCGGGCTCGGTGAAGGAGGACGCCTCGCTCCCTTTGTTGGCAACGGGCGGGGCGCGTGAGGCGACGGCGCCTACCACGGCGCTCGTGGCCGCCGATGCGGGCGCCGGTTCGAGCGCCGTGGTGGGCGCCGGTCCAGGCCTCGCTGCGCTCGTCGGCCCACTTACGGCGTGCGCGCTGTCGTGGGCACTGGCATGTGGTGCGGGCACGGCCGACGCCGATGGCGGCGCGGGCACGGCCGATGGCGACGGCGGCGCGGGCACGGCCGATGGCGACGGCGGCGCGGGCACGGCCGGCGGGAATCCACTGTACACTGCACAGTACACGCGGTACAGCGTGGAGAGGTGCGCCGGTGAGATGGTAAGGGCCACATGCGGTGCAGTCAGCTCGATCAGCGTGCACCGTGGTGCGCCACCGGCGCCACCGACGCCACCGGCCCCTCCGACGCCGTGCCATCGATGCGACTCCACCGACAGCTGTAGCCGTGTGGGCGACCAGAGCGTCACGGGCAGGTGAGGATCTCCCGCCACGAGCTCGCGATCTCCCGTCAGGAGCTCGCAGATCATCCGGCCCACGTACAAGCAGCTGCGCTGCTGCGTGGAGAGGAGCTTGGTGGAGGGCTCGGAGGGCAGGTGGGAGAGTGCGATCTGCTCGCAGCGCAGCACGAGGGCCGCACTGCCAGGCGCGACGATCGAGATCCCGCCGCCGCCGCCGCCGCCGCCGCCACCGCCGCCGCCGCCGCCGCCGCCGCCGCCGCCGCCGCCGCCGCCGCCGCCGCCGCCGTCACCAGTGCCGCCGCCGCCGCCGCCGCCGTCACCAGTGCCGCCTCCGTCGTCGTCGAGCACGGGGGCGAGCTGCTCAGCAAAGATGCAATGGAGCCCACGCACACGAATGTGCACCGCGTAACCACCAGGCATGGGTGGCGGCGGATGCGAGGGCGAAGGCCAGATACGTCCATTGGCGGCCGCCGGCTTCGGATCGGGACGCCCATCACGGCGCTCCGCCGCGGCGCTCGCCGCGGCGTTCGCCGCCGCTGGCATGCCGGGAAGGAAGGAAGGCACGCAATGGCCGTCCGTCCGCCCGCCCGCCCCCTCCGGTGTCGTCACTGCCTGAGGCGCTGCCGGCTGCGGCGGCAACCCTGACAACGGCTGCGGCGGCAACCCTGACAACGGCGCGACTGCCTGCTTCCCCACGGGCGACACCGCCGCAGCGCGCGCCGCCCGCAGCTTCTGCAGCCGTTGAACCGCAGTGTCATGCGCGCCGTGCTGAGCGGACCTCAAAGCGGAGGCCGCAGCGGCCGTCTCGGCGGCAGACGCATAGAAACTGCTCGCCGCGTCCGCCGCTGCGGCCGCGTCGGCCGCCGTCGCCACGTCCACCGCCGCCGTCAACTCCGCCGCATCCAACGCGGCGGCGGCATCGGCGTCGCTGACCTTTTCGTGTGGCGCGCGTTCGAAGGCCTCCACGTCTCGCGCTTGAGACGACGCTTGCAACTGGATGGACAGCGCCGTGGTGGCGGCTTGTTGGAACCGAAGCAGCGCCGCCAACACGGCGCTATCCAAGCAGACACCCACCGGTTCCAGACGAGCTTCCACGCCCTGTGAAGCCAGCTGTGAAGCCAGCTGTGAAGCCGGTTTCGTGGCGCCGTCGCTGCCACTTCCCCACAGGATTTGGACGGCCGGCGCGCCGTTTGACGAACCTCCGAGGGCGATCGATCTACTTCGCAGCGGCGTCAACGGCCGCGGTGCATGCAGCGGTGAGGGCTCCGATTGGGGCGCTGTCCTGGGCAGAGGCGGAGCCGATCGCAGCGGCGGCGATTGACGAACCGCCGGCATGCAAAGGATGCGCCTGGGCGTCGTCTCGGGCGCCGCATCTGCCCAGCACAGCGCTTCCACTGATCGAAGTGAGGCGACACCGCCATCGCCGTGCACACGCAGCGACACGCGCTCGAGCACGAGGAGCAACAAGGGCGCCGTCTTGGGCGTTTGGCTCGCCTCGGCGGCAGGTGCGGCGAAGGCGGGCGGTGCGGCGATGGGGTGCGCTGCTGACGGCGTTGCGACATGGTGGGGTGCTGCAGGGGAGGCGGGTGGAGATGCACTCGGCGAGTGGCAGAGGCGCAAGGACAGCTGGCGGCAGTGGAACGCGAATGAATTGAGATGGTCATCTGAGCGCCGTGGCGGGCGGCCCCTGCCACCGCTGCTGCTGCTGTTAGCGTCGGGCAAGGGCGGCGGCGGCGGCTCGGGATGATCGGCCCTCTGTGGCACAGGCGGCGGCGGCGACCGTCCCGACGCGACCGGCGGCGGCGGCACGCCGGTGCCCAACTGCAAGCTCAGCGCTGTTCTGAGCGCGGCCAATTGCCCTTCATCGAGCGTAACCACCACCGGATCGAGCGTGAGACGGAGGCGCAAGCGACGCAGCTTGAGCTCACAGCCAACCAGATTCGAGAGCCACACTCCCTCGGTCCGCGTGGCCGCAGCCACGAGCGAGGCGGCGTCGGTGGGCAGCAGGGGTGCGCTCGGGACGACGTCGATGCTCGGGACGACGCCGACGCTCGGGACGACGCCGATGCGGCATTGCCAAAGGCTGAGGAGCAGCGAGGGGGCGGAGGCCGCTGCCGCCTCGCGCGTCGCCGCCTCGCGCCCCGCCGCACCCTCGCGTACCTGTGGGGAAGAACGGGCGCCATGGTGAGCACCTACATGCCGAGCAGGGCGTGTCTCGTGCGCACCCCCGCGTACCGTAGGGCAGGCATAAGGAGAGGCATTCTGACCGCCCGGGGACGTGGCCGCTGTCTCGGACGAGCTCCAATCGAGATACGCACCTCCCATCGAGATGCACGCGGCTGGCCACGTCACCAACAGCGGCGGCGGCGGCAGCGGCGCTTGCAGCCGCCAGCCGTTGGGCGCCGAGTTGGGCACGTCTTCGGCGGCGCCGCCGGCCTGCCTGACGTGTCCTTCAAAAGGTCTGAGGTGTGGGGAGCCGGGGCCGCTCGATCCACTGTGGGGCACGCTCGATCCACTGTGGGGAACGCCGCTGTTGGGGCTGGCCGCGTCACCAACAGCAGCGGGCCCGGCCCCGCTCGCCACAGCGCTCGATCCATAGACAGACGACGGGGCGGGCACCACCCTGTGGGGAAGCGCCGAGGGTGCGGGCGGTGGGGAGCAGAACCCGTGGAGTCCATCGACGCGCACGCGCAGCCGGAGCAACGAGGAGGCGAGCAGCGGCGGCGACGGCTGCCGAGCCGCGTGCCCAACTCGGCGCTGAGCCGCGTGCCCAACTCGGCGCTGAGCCGCGTGCCCAACTCGGCGCTGAGCCGCGTGCGCGGACTCCAAGAATGGGTTTTGGTCGGCTGCATCGCCCCAGGCGCCAGGCTCTTCGGTGCCCTGATCGGAGTCGGACGTTGCCTCTGTGGAGGGTGGCGGCGTGGGTAGGCGTGGGCTGTGTGATTGAAGCTCGGCCGGCGTTGGCAGAGGGGACGCCTCGACCAGCATGTCGCGCGAGGAGGAGTGCCGATGGTGCAGCAGCCGCGGCGTGCCCAACTCGGCGCCCGACGAGCTCGGTGCCCATGACGACGCGGGGCGCGCATCGTCAGCGGCCACCGGTGCGCAAACCACGACGCCCGCCCGGCTGGGAGCATCGCCAGCCGGCGGCGCCATCACGGGCGCCGTCTCGGGCGCGTATGGCGCCGTCTCGGGCGTATCGGTCGGCGCCGTATCGGCGAGCACTGCGGCCGCGAGCGCCGTCGCGGGCACCATTCGGGCCATCGCGTCCGTCATCCTAATTAGGGCGTCGATCGTCCGCTGGTCGTAGGCAAACACGAGCGGCGGCACACGCACGTCGACGAGCAGTTGCTGAGGCTGGGGAGGCGCCGTCATGAGCACGGAGGGCGCCTCTGGTCGCGCTGTGGTGGGCGCCTTTGGTAGCGCTGTGGTGGGCGCCTCTGGCGGCGCTGCCACCGTCGCACCCGCCGCACCCGCCGCCGGCGCCGCCGTGGTTGCCGTTGGCGCCCCTGCCGTCCTTGGGCCTCGGGCACGTGTGCTGACGCCGTGTGTGGGGACGCCGTGTGTGGGGACGCCGTGTGTGCTGACGAAGATCTGAAGCGCCTCGGGCAGATCTTCATCAAGTTGCTGCCGATGGGCGTGCGGCTGCTCGAGCGCCCGCACACGCTCGGCGTAATGCTCGTTCAGTGGACTGCTCATGACGGCGCGAAGTCGATCATCCGGCAGGGGTGAGAGCCAGAGGCAAGAGCAGAGCCACGCAGCAGCAGCACTGGAGACGGGTGCAGGGGAGAAGGGGCAGGGGAGACGGGGCAGGGGAGACGGGGCAGGGGAGACGGTAGCAGGGGAGACGGTAGCAGGGGAGACGGCAGAGCGTTGGGTTTGGTCGACCGGGCAGCCTACCCTACTTGTGGCGGCGCTCCGCCGGCGTGACTCAGCATCGTCAGGAGAGGGCCGCTCGCGAGGCCCTTCGCGCTGTCGTGAGAGCTATCATCGAGGGAACGCCAGATCGAGAGCGAGGCGACGCGCACGACGAAGCTCAAGTCGGCGGCTGGAGCGTCGTCTCGGGCGCACGGCGCGTCGTCTCGGGCGCACCGAGCGCCGCATCGGGCGCACTGAGCGTCGTCTCGGGCGCACTGAGCGCCGCATCGGGCGCACTGAGCGCCGCATCGGGCGCCCGGCTCGTCCTCGACGCAGTGGCCTTCGAGCTGGGCGCCCAGTAAGAGCAGCGCGGCGATCGGGCGCGCGCTGTCGTGGGCAGTGGCGTCCGGAGGGGCGGAGAGGAGAGTGAGGGAGGCGCTTGAGAGCCCGGCCATCACACAGACGTGCTGGGCACTCAATTCCAGATCCCAGATCGACGATCTCGCCGCGAGATCGACCTCCTCGTCCGAGGCCTCCCCCGACGCTGCCGCCGCGCCTGTCATCGACCCGACCCCATGAGAGGCGGCAGCAGGCCCCTCTGGCTCGCCCTCGTCCTCGTCGTCCTCGAAGAACATAGAGTAGGCCCAGCCCGCTGCACGGCCCAGCCGAGAACGCGGCGGCGAACGCGGCGGCGCATGCTGCTGTGAATGCTGCTGTGAATGCTGCTGTGAATGCTGCTGTGCTCCCTCTCTTGCCACCTCGACTACCGCTGGAGCCGCCGTAGCCGTCGCCGTGTGCCCCTGCGAGACCCCTTGGCTACCCGTCGAGACCCCTTGGCTACCCGTCGGCACCCCTTGGCTGCCCGTCGGCACCCCTTGGCTACCCGTCGGCACCCCTTGGCTACCCGTCGGCACCCCTTGGCTACCCGTCGAGACCCCTTGGCTACCCGTCGGCACGCAGCTGGCGCTGGCACAGGCCCCTTCGACCGCGATAGCGGCAGAGCGGGCTGGGCAGACAGAGGCCGCTGCCATTGTGTCGGCGGCATTGGGGGCCAATGCCGTGGTGTCGGTGGCCGCTCGGTGTGAACGCTGCTGTGAACGCTCCGTGCGCACACCCACCTCTGCGCGTGTTGCTTCCTCGATGGCCGCCTGAACCGCCTGCACGAGCCCATCTAGCAGCCCGAGCTGCGCCTCCGAGACCGACACGTCCAGTCGGTGGCTCAGCGCGTCCAGTCGCAACGTGGGGCTTCCGTCCGTTCGAGCGCCCGGGAGCAACGGCGCCTCAGCGCGCAGCGTGAGCAGCGGCGCACGCAGCAGCGGCCTTTCGAATCGCTTGACACGGCTCGAACCCGCGCCGAGGGCGTCGAGGCAGAGTGTCAGGTCCGAGAGCTCAAGCACCTTGCGCAGCGTACGGCTCGCGCCCTCGAGCTCAACGAAACACCGATCCCATCGCCCATCGGCCGAATCGAGCGTGAGCGAGCGCAGAGAGAGCGAGGCCACCGCGCGCCCATCGACGAGCTTGACGACGGCGTTGCGCACGCGCAGGGCGGCGTTGAGCAAGGCGCGCTGCACAAGCGATTGGACCCACGAGTCGCCACCGCCGCCCGCGTGCGCCGGAGCTGGCGAGTCTGCTGTTGATGCTGACGCCGTATGTGGCCTCATCGGTGGTGGTGCACCATGGCTCAGATCGTGCTGCAGGGCAACCACGATCTCAATTGTATCAATGATGATTTCAATAGGCTCCGTTTGCAAATGGAGCCAAGGCACGCGGATCCTAAGCTCGCGCACGGAGCCTCGCTGCACGTGGACCGGAAGGGATGCCGCTCGAATCGCCTCCGGTCGCAGCACGAGACCATTGAGGACGACGTCGCCTGCAAAAATAGAGAGGCGCAGCTGCTCGCGCGACAAGTCCTCGAAGTAGCGGTCGAGGACTGGATGCAGCGCCGCCTCGAGCCAGGACGCGAGCAGTCGCTGCATGGCAATGGTGTGAACGGTGTCGAGTTATAACACTGACTGTGAACGCGAAAAGCGTTCGATGGTGCTCCGCCTCGAGCTCGCTGTTCTGAACACGAGGGTGTCCTCCATAATCAGCCCTTTATTTTTCCACACACGACGCCGCCGACGCCCAAACCATCCTCAACACTTCCTCAACGCCGCCAGCGCGCGCATGCTCCGCGTCTCATATGGGGTCATGTAAGGTGTGTGTATTCTGAGCGGGCAGTAACAGTGCCGTAGCACCGGTTGTCGCGTCTGTCGTGTCAACGTTCACACAGCTCGACCTTCGAAATTTTTGGCATGGGGGCGGCCGAATCCGTCCAGCGGTCACCATCGAGTTCACCGGCGCCATCGCCTCAACGGCCGATCGAACGGCCTGCAACGGCTCCCTCGATTCCGGCCGCAGAGACAACAGCAACCGCGCCAGCCAGCGCGCCTCTAGAGCAGCGACTGATGCGAGCCAAGATGGCGGACATCTCGAGAAGCACCGCAACCGTGAGGGAGCCTGCTGCCGCGAGGGAAGAAGAGGACCCCTGGCTTCCTAGCAAGGCACGACAACCCATGGCTGCGAAGAAGAAGCCCAAATGTGACTGCAAGAAAGCGCCCGAGGACGCCGTTGCACTTCTGGCAGAGTGCCACCTCCTCGCGCTATTGGCCGACGAAGCTGCCGCCGCCAAGGAGCCTGCCGTCGCGGCTCCAGCGACCGAGGAGGCACCCGCACGTCCCTCGCGGCCGTCAGCCTCCGCGGCTGTGCCCAAGCGAAGCTCTCCGACCAAGCGCACGCGCAGCCATTCGCCGCCGATGCGCATGGGCAAGGCATCTACTATTCATCCGCGAGCCTGCGCGATCCTCTATGATGACAACATGATGAACTTTGCAGGCATCGTGCCGCGTGGCAAGGTTCCAACGATCCGGGCCGTCCATTGCTTGGAGCCCCTCACCGTCGCACAGCTCGAAGAGGCGCTCGCGTTGCACCAAGAGGAACAGGAGGCACTGGCGATGCAGCCGGATGCCGCCGCCCTGGAGACCGCCGATGATCCCGTACCGCCGCCGAATCTCTTCTTCTTCTTTGACTTTGACGACACGCTCTCGCTGTGCGGTGGCATCGATCTGAGCGTCAACGCCAACGACTGCGACGCCACACTCGCACGGCTCTTTGGTGACGACGCGCGCCAAGCCGCTCTGGTGAATCTGCTGTCGGCTTTGCTGCTGCAGGAGCGCTGTTTCGTGCTGACTGCCAATCGAGGGTACCAGATGGCCGCGCACCTGCTCAACCTGCTGCTGGGCATGCGGGGCGCGTCACACGTAGGCGGGCGGCACGTCCACTTTGTGGCCGATCAAACCGTGCACTTCACGCCTACCGGCACCAAGGTACGAGCGGTCACGCGCTTGCTCGAGGCCCGTGGGTTTCGGCTCGTCGCGCAATTCTGAATCACTACACCGAGGATGAACAGTACAGTAGAAAAGTTGGTCTTTTGTCTCACCGGACCAAAACCGGACAGTAGCACCGTACCTAACTTAGGTCTTAGCACCTAACGAGGCGGGCGACCATCGGGCGGCTAACGAATCCCCCCTTGGCAGGAGGCGGTGACCAGTACAGTACGGTACAGTTGTGATCAAAACCGGCACGATGTAACATCTCCTCAAACTCATATTTCGTCAATCGGCAAAACACAGAAATCTCGAAAATCCTTTTCGCACTCCGTCTCGCGTCTCCGCGCGGCCCACGAGGAGGGAGAGTGACCCTGGTTCGTTGTCTCAGTCACTCACCTCCAGAATCTTCTTCCGATGTCATTAATGAATAGGCAGAGGCGTTTGTCCATGGAGGTCGATTCGCACGTCGAAGAGCTCTCTATGGATAGTGTGCGAATAGCCGAGCAGTTGAAGGACGCCGCCAGATTTCCCATCGACTCGCCCAACAGCTCAATCGATCTCGAGCCTTTGAGGGCAGGAGGGGCTCCGCACAACTCGGTCGTCGTCGCAATGCAGCTCGGCGCATCGCAGCTGGGCACATCTCATCTGAGCGCCGCCTGCTCTGCGATCATCGGTCAGTACTCATGCCACGGCACGAGCGACTTTCGCCCGAAGGTCAACCAAGACGCTGGTATGCTTCCTGCGATGCAGCGCGATTCTTCTTCCCCGTTCCCTCACCCCCACATTCCCCTCTACCTCCGCAGGCTCGGTGTCCTACCCAGACGACTCATCGGCGATGCTCCTGTCGGTTTTGGACGGGCATGGGGCCGACGGCAGCGCCGTCTCGTCTCGGGCGATGACCAGCATAATCGCCGTGCTTGGTGGAGGAGGAGCCGAATCAAAGAGGCTTCGCGAGGACCCTGCTGCCGCGTTGACTGCTGCCTTCGAGGCGGCGCAGACGCAGCTGGTGGCCGCTGCCTTGCGCAAGGAACTCGACGCCAATCACAGCGGCGCGTGCTCGCTCGTGGCGTACGTGCGCGAGCAGACGCTATGGATCGCTAACGCGGGCGATTGCGCCTGCGTCCTCGCGACTGCCCAGGCCAGCACAACTACCGCGTCCGACACAAAAGCTGTGCAATCCGGAAGCCGCTACGTGGCTCGCAAGCTCTCGATGGAGCATAAAGTGGATGAGCCCAACGAGAAGACGCGACTGGAGGCCTCGGGGGCGTGGGTGCGCCCCGCCGTCTACGAGGCCAACGGCGAGCTCTCTTGCCCGGCGCGCCTGTACCGTTGCAAGGGCGAAGACTCTCGGCGACTCGGGCCGGGGCTGGCGATCTCAAGGGCTCTTGGGGACATCGACGCAGTGTCATGCGGGCTGATCTTCACGCCCGACGTGCAAAAGCATACTCTGCAGGCCATCCCAGCTGCCGCCGATGGCACGCCGTCCGACGCGGAGCACGACGCGTTCCTCATCCTTGCGTCCGATGGCGTGTGGGAATTCCTCTCGGCGCAGGCAGCCTGCGACCTTGTCGCGCCCATCTATGCGCGGGGCGGTACTGCGGCCGAGGCTTGCAAGGCGCTGATTGAGCAAGCGCAGCAGTGCTGGAAGGCTGACGACGACGAGTACTCCGATGACATTACAGCCATTGTAGTCTTTATACCAGCACTCCTCGCCGCACTGGGCACGGGCATCCCATTGTTTTGATGGAAATCCTCACGCCGACGGAGGCTTGCCTGGAGTCTTCTTCCGACTTAACCATCGCAACAACTGATGACATCGACATCGAACATGTACATGTGTTTGCTCGCCGACCAATCCGATCGGAAGTTCTTGTGAGATGTGTGCGATTCGATGTGCGATCGACGTCCACTCGCCTCGAAAATACCATGTTGACAATACGCGACGGAAGGTGTGCGACGGTGCCTCCTGTGCGTTTCATTGGGCTGTTCGGTTGTGTCGGGCTCGGGCATCAGGCACTTGGACGGGACGTCCTCCTGTGCGGCGGGGAGACGGCAGACGCGTCGAGCAGACGCGGCCCGAGCGGAGCGTCCGACCCATCATGCAGACGAGTATTGCATCCGAATATCCACGTGTCCGACGGCGTGTTCTCGACCGAGTCATGTCGTTTACGGCGGTTTAGACGTCTTCGACCGGAACGCGGTCCGGTCGGCGCTCGGCGGGCCGGTCGCGGGCGGGCGGCCGGCGGGCGTGCGGGCGTGTTCGATCCGATCGTAAATAATTTATAACTCGACTGTATTACCTTGTACGGTACCTTACCGGTCGTGGGCCGGGAAAACCGTGCGCTAGACCGCAATCATGCCGATGCGCCCCGGCGTCGACCCCGCGGCGCGGGCGTGGCTGCCGTGCCCAATCTAACCGGTCGGGTCACTCTGTCCCCGTCTCCACTTGTGTCGACTCGTCACCGGGCATTCACGCGGACAGACCGGGTCTGCGCTTCTCGCCTCACGGCTCACTCACGGCGATGGCACATGCCCGTATCGTCGCGCGCCGGTGTCCACGATGGGCGTCGTGCCATAGCGCACGGCACGGCCGAGCGCCGGATCGTACACCCACTTGCCCACGTGAGATGGGTGCTTGGGCAAGCCCGCAGGCTCCTCGGCGGCGTGGAGCCTCTCCGACTCCACCAGGTTCATCTCCTCGAAGTTGGCGAGCGAGTTGGCGAGGCGCACGCGCGTGCGCCGGAATACGTCGCGGCCTGCGTACTTCGGAGCCGTCGCCTCCGCCACAGTCGCCTCTAGCGCTGCCACACGCGCGGCGGCAGACGAGAGAGCAGCCGCTGCGCAGCTGTCGCGCCGAACTGCGTCGTACGTGGCGGCTGTCGAGATATGCACTGCATGGCCCAGACTCGCGCGCAGAGCATCGGCCTCGCTCTGCGCCTCGGCCCGCTCGAGCGCCGATTGTTCGAGCATCACCTCCGCTTGATCTCGCTCGGCTTCGGCATGTTCACACCGCTCCTGCAGCTGTTCACACCGCTCCTGCAGCTGGGCCACCTGGTGCTTCAAATAGCTGAAACGGCCGTCGAGCTCTGCACGTACGCGAGATGCCTCTTGGTGGCGCACCGCCTGAGTGTGCGCCTCCGCTTCGGCTGACGCGAGAGCGGCCGTTAGACGTGAGGACTCCGATTGCTCGGCGCGTAGCATCTCGATCTGATCGATCAACGCTTGCTCCCTCTCGCTGGCGGCGGCGGCGCGCTCATTGGCAAGGGCAGCCCGTTGCTCCAGGGCTTCGCTGTGGCTTGCATGCAGCTTGGCGATCTCATTGCGTCGATCTGCGCCTGACTGCTCCGCGGAGCTGATCAATTCAGCCGCGTGCTCCGACCGGAGCCGTTCCATTTGGCTCTTGAGTGCTTCCACTTCTGAGTGGGCCCTTGTCAAATCTTTGCGCAGGTCCGTAAGCGCCGCGAGCGACGTGTTCGCATCCGCGCGCGCGCGCGACGTCGCATCTTGTGCCTTGCTCAGAGCCTCGCGCCACTTCGACTCTTGCTGCTGTGCCGCACGCTGCGCCGCAGCGAGCTCCGCCTGAACCTCCGCGTGCTTGTTCATATTCTCGGCGCGGATGCGCGAAAGGGCAACAGTATGCGCCTCTGCGTCAGCATTTCTGGCCGCCTCGGCTTCACGCCGCACCATCGAGAGCTCGGCACGGCGCTCCTCGTTGGCCCGAGTCAGGGCTAGCTGGAGCTCTTGCGCCGCGGACGCCAAGGCAAGCTTGTGCTGCGTCGCCGCTGCCTCGTTCTCCGATCGCATGCCGGCGAGGGCCGCCTCCATGGCCCCCTTGGCCTCTTCCAGATCAGCACGGTGCTCCGCCGCGGCGGAGGCCGCCTTCTCCTTGACCCGTTCAAGTTCGGACTGTGCCTCCGCCACGTGCGCCTCAGCAGAGACCTCCACGTTCACAAGCTGCCTTCGAAGCTCACGCTCCGTCGCCTCCGCACTCTCCTTGAGCGAGAGCACCTCCGACCGCCACTGCGCCTCTGCCAACTCCGCCGCGGCTCGGGACGCTTCGACCTTCTCGGACCGCGCCGTGTCGAGCGCCGCGTCGTGCTCGGCGGCAACGAGAGCGAGCTCCTGTCGCAGCTTCTCTTCGAGCCGTGCCGATTCCTCGGCCGCCGTGGCCAGGCGCGCCTTGCACTCCTCGTGTGCAGCCGCCAGCGCCGCCGAGTGCAACAGCGCCTGTGCCTCCATTGCCTGCAGCGCCTCCGCCTGCGCCTGCGCCTTTGCCTCCACCGTCGCCTCCTCAATTGCAAGCCAGCGCAACGCCTCGAACTGCGTGCGGCACGCGCTCACAGCATCATCGAGCGCCGTGGCCGACTGCTGGCGTTCCTCGGCCAAGGCAGCCGAGAGCTGCTTGGCCGCATGCTGCTCGACTTGCGTCACTGCAGCCTTGAGCTCAGCTGCTGCCGCCTCGCGCGACGCAGCGAGCCGTGACTCAGCTGAGGCGGTCTCGCCTTGGATGGCCTCTGCCCTGGCGCTCACGACCGCGCTCGTCTTCTCCTCCTCAAACTCAGCGCGCAGCTCGTCGCGCAAACGGCTCACCGCCGCATGGACGGCATGGGTCACGGCCACTTCGCGGAACGCGACCGCCGTCTTGAGCGCCTCTCGCCTCTCCATTTCGAATTGCGCGCGAGCCGTCTGAACCGCCGCCTCAATGGCCATCGCCATCTTGTGCTCCGCCGCCTTCTGGGCCGCCGCGTGCGCAGCCGCCTTTGTCAAGAGCGCGGCGGCGGCCGCTTTCTTGCTCGCGTCGAGCATGGACTCCGAGAGCTCCCGCCGCGCGCGCTCCTTGGCTACCTCTGAGCGAGCGCCGTACCGCTTCACCATGGTCTCCAGCGCCGTGCTGACCTCCTTCAGACGTTCGTTGAGCTTCACCTCGCGTGCCGACGCGTCGGCGGCCGCCTCCGCCGCGAGAGACTCGAGCGCTTTCGCGTGTGCGGTGTGGGTGCTGGTAGCCGCCGAAATCACCGCGTAGCACTTCTCCTTTTCAACTTCCAATGCTGCCTCCCGCTCTCGCAGCTCTGCAGCGTGCTGCTGCACAAGCTGGCTCATTTCCTCCTCGGCAGCCGCCTTGGCCTCCTCAACGGCCTTGGCCTGGGCTTCAGCCTTGGCCAAGGCGCTCGAGCTCTCCTCGAGTGCCCGCGGCAGCGCCGCATCAGACGCTGGCACGATCAATGCATTGACATGCTGCTGGAGCAGGAAGAGCTTGTCCCTGTCGAGCTGCTTGCACAGGCGCTCGACCGTCTCCGTGTACTCGACGAGCGAGGTCGCGGTGGTTGGGGTGGTCACGGGGTTCAGCATGGGAGGTATTGCTTCGATGACCGTCTCCATGACCAACCCACACCGCGGCTTCCGCCCGTTTTAGAAGTTCCGCGATGACAAAAAGAGACCGCTCGTCGGGGCGCTGTGAACGTGAACACGAAATATGTAAAAACCTGCTACCACTGTTTTCAGAATACACACCGCTGTTTGGCGCTCTCGCATGCAAAGGGTGGAGGATCAAGGGGGATCAAGGGGGAACCAGAAAGTGCGACATTTACAATGTAACCGATTTCATTTTAAACTTGATTCTTTGACGCGTATTACGGGCTTCGCTCTATACGTCTACGAGCTAAACGTATCTACAACGACCCCGATTGCGGCAATAAACTTCTCGTTCGTAACGTGGGCAGCTAACGTATATAGAGGGCCCGAATCATGGATCAATGTTCAATCGACTCAGGAGCCTATCAGAGGAGCCCTCGCTGTGAGGCCTTCCGTCCATCCACCTTCCACACCAGCGTCAACCATTTCTTGTTTCGTGATCGATCTCCCATCGAATCTCCATCCGTCCAGTCGTATCCGATACCATCGCATTTGGGTCTTTCTTTCTTTGTAGCTGCTCGTCTGCCTCGTCTATCTGAGATCCAGTTGCCATCTACATGCCTCGCAAGCATCCCCCTGCCTCCAATCCCCCTGTGCGTCGACCTGTGCGCGCGTAACACTCACGCCGAGCACTCACGCGGGCCGCTCCACCGAGATTTCCACCGAGACTACCCCCATCAGGAGTCTCACGCAGATGCGGGTCTCTTCGGCCAGCTGCCCTCGCCAAGCCGCTCACTCGACGCGATGATCGTCTCAGCGAGGGCGAGGCCCGCGTGATCGCGCGGGTCTACCGGCTCGCCATCCGCCCCGATGGGCGCGAGGAAGCCAGCAGGGGCCGCCCCGATGGGCGCGAGGAAGCCAGCAGGGGCCGCCCCGATGGGCGCGAGGAAGCCAGCTGGGGCCGCCCCGATGGGCGCGAGGAAGCCAGCAGGGGCCGCCCCGATGGGCGCGAGGAAGCAGCCGCCGCCCGCAGCGTCATTCTCACTCGCCACGGACGCTCCCGCCGCGGTGACCGCCGACGCGGCCGTCTGAGCGAACAGCTTTTGGACGGCGGCGATGCGGTAGCAAGCACGTGCCGCGTTGTTGCTCAAATCGACTGGATCGATGCACAGCAGCGGCTGCATCGCGAATGGGTCAAACGGCGTCATCGCCTGGCAAAGGCCGATGAGGCAAGGGATGTCGCGGCGCAGCGCGAAGCCGCAGCCGGCGGGCGGGATAGCTCCCATCCCGACGCCACCGAGGATTGCATGCCGCTTCGGGTCGAAGATATGCCCATAAAAGCCGAGCACCTCGAGCAGCAGGGTCCCGAGGGAAGGCTTGGCATCCACGTGCGAGGCACAGTCAAGCCCGCCGACAACCGCATGGGCCCTGCCCGCCTCGCCCGATCCCGTCGCCGCGGCGGCCGCGGCGGCCGCGGCGGCCGCGGCGACCGCGGCATCCGTGGCAGCCGCTGCAACTGCACTCAGCGCGGCATCCGTAGCGATGCAACCAGCGGAGGCGGAGGCCGGCTCAACGGTCAACGGCTCGAAGGAGCTTACGAGATCCGCCTCCGCTGCCGCTGGAGATGTGCTCGAGATGTGCTCGAGATCCGCGGCGGCAACCAGCCGGTCGACGGACTGCGTGCGCCGCACGCCGCCCCAGCGCGTATACCGGAGCATGGGTCGATCAATGAGGAATCGAGCGACCATGAGGACGAGAGCAAAGGACGAGAGGCCGCCTGTGAACGCGGACTTGAGGTCAGCCTTCTGAAGGAGGACCTTGAGGAAGACGACGAGCGGCGCGAGCGGCGGGAGGGACGAGCACAGCCAACGAATGTGATCTGCTGCGACGAGGCCACGGTGGCGCTCAGTGTGGATCGAGATGTCGATCTGAAGGCACTGATTCGAGCCGCCCGTCGTGCGGCCATCTTTCGCGGTGGCGGCGAATGCCGCGGCGTCGGCGGTCACGGCAATGACCGGCACAACCGAGCGATTGATGGTGGCGCTCACCACGCCTGGTACGGCACTCAGATGCGGCAGCAGCAGCTCTAGTGCAGAGAGCTGCGCGTCCATTGACGAGGCGTCGTCTCGAGCGACCGTTACACCCACCAGGCAGAGGTCGATGTCAGAGGTCGCACAGACCAGGCCAGTCGCACGCGAGCCGAAGCAGGCGACTCGGGCTCGCGGCCAGATGCTACCCACCGCTGCTTGCACGTGGCCCATCAACTCAAACGTCACCGCGTCCTGCGCAGCCGCCACCTCGCGGGCATTGCGGTAGTGGGCGCCGATGGCGCGGTCCAGTAGTGCGAGAGCGGCCGGGCTCGGCTTCACGAGCGGACACGCAAGGCCCTCAAAGAAGCAGGGGGCCGGCAGCAGGGCCATCATCGGTCGAGGCGACGACCGGCGAGACGGCGGCGGGGGCACCACTGCCGTGGCCTCTTTCCTCCTCTTCTCTTTGCGTTCGCGTCCGGTACGTCCTTTGGCAACGCCCTCCGGCGCTGGCGGCTGCATTACGAGCGCTCGCTTGGAGATGGGCGACGCGGACGAGAGGGAGGCGGGGACTGGCTCCGAAGCCTTGAGCTGCTGTGGCTCGACCACACTCTTGTCCCTGAGGTCACTCGAGAACTCCTCCACAGTCGAGGCGCGCGAGAGATGGCTATCGGTCGAGGCAGACCGAGGCATGAGCGGGGCGGGCACCATGCAGAGCTCGACGGCCTTCGAATCCGCCAGCGTCGATGGACACGCCGAGAGCGGTTGGCTAGGTGTTGGCGGCGGTCCCAAAGCTCGGATCGGCTGACCGCCCGCTCGCAAAAGGTCAGCAGCGGTGATGATGCGAGCTGGAAGCGATGGCGCACTCACTGGCTGCGCAAGCAATGGCGCACTGACTGGCAGCGCGGCTTCGTTCCACTTGCTCACAACAAGAGGTGCGCTAGAATGCACCGTATCTCGCGCCGCAACGTCACTGACCTTCTCGGAGCGCTGCGCCGTCCTGACAACAGATGCCCATGCTCCTTTGGATCCGTTCGGACGCAGAGGAATCTGAGAGAGCGATGGAAACGACTGCAAGGGGAACCAGGATGCGCGCATGAGTACGAGTGCAGTTGAGACGACGTTCTGAGGGACAAGGACATACGGCAGCAGCGCGCACCTCCAGGGGCTGACGACGACCGACAGCGGCGACTGGCATTTCTCGACGACTCAAAAAAACGCTTGTTTTCATCCGGCGTTTGAAAGCGGGCGAGCGTTGAGTGGTCGAGGCGAGCACTCTCTTGAATATTATGACAAGCAAGCAAGCAAGCAAGCAAGCAAGCAAGCAAAACATGGCGCGCGCCCTGCTCGTCGCGGACCCGCTCCTCGCGGCGACTGCGGATAACGACGCGCATGAGGCACGGCCGGGGCATACGCCTGCCGGCACACCGACAACTACGCTGTCCTTTGCGTGCGGGCACGGGCGCGACTCGCACCGCCCGCATGCAGAAAAAGCAAAAACTATGCTGAACACAGAAACCGATACAGAAAAGCTGTCTGTGCAGCCGCGGCCTGACGCTGCGCAGGCGCCAGAGCAGGCGCAGAACCAGACCGTGCCTCAGCCTTGCGACCTGGAGCACGCGGAGCAGCAGACGCAACATCTTGCGCAACAGCAATCGCAGCAACAGCTGCTGCTGCTGACGCAGCAGCAGGAGGCCAGCTCGGACGCTACGGCTGCGTCAGCGCAGCCGCAGCTCGGCGGTGCACATGCTTCAGAGCAGGCGCAGGAGCTCCAGGCCGCAGTGCAGCCGCGCGTTCCGGCTCGGGTGGAACTGCAGACGCAGCATCCAGCGCCGCAGCAGTCGCAGCAGCAGACGCTGCCAGGTGGGCGCGGCGGGCGCGAGCGCACAGTGTCTGGCGAGATGCTGGCGCGCGCTGAAGGCGCCGCCGGCACCAGCAGCGAGCCGGCTGCCACATCCAACGCAGCCCAGACTGACTGGGGCTACGGCTTCGACGAGGAAGTCGGGTATCCGGGCGAAGGTAACACGGATGAAGAGAGCACGAGCGACGACGAGCGCGACGAAGGCGAAGCTGCAGCAGTGCAGCGACGCGCGCAACGACGTGCCTCGGCGCACGCCAGGCTAATCTGGCAGAGCCAAGCGCAGCAGCAAATGCAACAGCAGTTATTGTCGCAAACGCAGCTGCAGCTGCAAGATCAAACGCAGCGGCAGGCGCAGCAGCAAATGCAGGTTGACATGGGCCACGGCCCTGACGAGGAGGTTGGCATTCCCGGCGATGGGAACTCGAACGTGGACTCGAACGAGGAGAGCGACGACGAGCACGACGACGGCGACGCCGCTGCGCAATTGCGTGCAATGGCGCGAGCGATGCAGCACCAGCAGCTGCAGGAGCAAGCGCAGCAACAAGCGCAGCAGCAGACGCAGCTGCAAACACAACAGCAGGAGGCTGGCTCGAGCGCGAGCGGCGCGAAGCGCGAACGCGGCGAGCGAGGTGGGCGCAGGCGCAAGAAGAAGTCTGGCGAGAAGCAGGCATGCAACGAAGGGGCCGCTGGCTCCATCTCCGGA
>Ga0210239_100414_pt1 | contig 37745 bp, 33 predicted proteins | sample ChrtobMetP5a_0mM_FD_155451 | JGI IMG/M metagenome (GOLD analysis project Ga0210239, IMG submission 155451) | Chrysochromulina tobin associated microbial communities from unialgal haptophyte culture, Seattle, Washington, United States - P5a_0mM | ecosystem: Host-associated > Algae > Haptophytes >... | reverse complement strand
GGCTGCTTCGGCCTTTACAGAAGCGGCCGCCACGCGAGCACTGTGCCTCATCTGCCTCGAGGAGGTCAGCACGCGCCGCGGGCTCGCCTGCCCCGAGGGCCACCTGATCTGCTCGGCATGCCTTCAGCGGTACATTTGCAGCCTCGCTGGCTCGGCGAAGCTGCGTAGCTCGAATGGCGCCCTCGACTGCCTCGGCGAACACCAGCAGCCATTCTCATTTTGCAGCAGCATGGTTGAGCCCCTCCTCTTTGGAGATGGGCTGCGGCTCTACCTCGAGACGATGGAGGCGACGGAGACGCCAGACGAGGGAGAGTTTAACACTCCCGAGTCGATTCAGCCAGAGCTCCACAAGGCCCTGAACCTCAGCTGCCCATCTTGCGGGGTGTTCTGCGACCCGGATCCAGAAGGTTGCATCGCGATGACGTGCAGCAGCTGCCACGTGGCGTTTTGCTGGCTGTGCTTTCAGGCCTGCGGCCGCGATGCGCATCCTCACTGCCACGTGGAGCACGGCGGGTACTTTCCGCCGAGATCCGACGTGGACCGATGGACTCGGCGGCTCCGATGGCGCCAGGTCGATGGGGTGCTGCAGCGCTCGTTTGGGGGCCGCCGCCTGCCCGAGCGGGAGGAGGCCTTGCGCCTCTGTGAGCGGAACCTCGCGGACAGCAAGATTGGGCTGTGGCCCTTCCCAAACGTGCAGCCGTCAGTGGGAGGCATGCTCGGAGCCCTGCCGCACGTGAAGTCTGCGCAGTTTGGGCAGATCGACGAGCTTCGAGCGCTCCTCGACGAAACGCCGGAGCTCATCGACCAGGCCGACGGCCGCGGCATGACTGCGCTTATGGCCGCAGTGCACGGAGGGCACGCGGCAGTCGTCACGGAGCTCCTCGAGCGCGGGGCGGACGTTACCTGCCGGGACGATCGAGGCGTGAGCGCTCTGGACTATGCGATCAGGGAGGACAGGCAGGAGGTGGTCTTGGCTATCCTCGCGCAGCACGCGGGGCAGGTCGTGAACGCAGTCGGCCCGCGCGGGAAGACGGCGCTCATGGTGGCCGCCGAGACTGGCCATGACTCGTGCGCTCTCGTCCTGCTCGAGGCAAAGGCGGACCCAAATCAGGCAAAGCCCGACGGCGGCACCGCCTTGATGTTCGCTGCCATAAATGGCCACGAGCAGGTTGCTCTCGTCCTGCTCGAGGCGAAGGCGGACCCAAATCAGGCAAGGCCCGACGGCATGACCGCCTTGATGTTCGCTACCCATTATGGCCACGAGAAGTGCGCAGTCGTCCTGCTCGAGGGAAAGGCGGACCCAAATCAGGCACAGCCCGACGGCAGGACCGCCTTGATGATCGCTGCCCAAGATGGCCACGAGCAGGTTGCTCTCGTCCTGCTCGAGGCAAAGGCGGACCCAAATCAGGTAAAGCCCGACGGCTGGACCGCCTTGATGAGCGCTGCCGGTCATGGCCACGAGAAGTGCGCTGTCGTCCTGCTCGAGGCGAAGGCGGACCCAAATCAGGCAAGGCCCGACGGCTGGACCGCCTTGATGTGGGCTGCCCAAGAAGGCCACGAGAAGTGCGCTGTCGTCCTGCTCGAGGCCAAGGCGGACCCAAATCAGGCACAGCCCGACGGCTGGACCGCCTTGATGAGCGCTGCCCAAGAAGGCCACGAGAAGTGCGCTGTCGTCCTGCTCGAGGCGAAGGCGGACCCAAATCAGGCATATCCCGACGGCATGACCGCCTTGATGCTCGCTGCCCAAAATGGCCACGAGAAGTGCGCTGTCGTCCTGCTCGAGGCGAAGGCAGACCCCAAAAATCAGGCACAGCCTGACGGCGCGACCGCCTTGATGTTCGCTGCCCAAAATGGCCACGAGAAGTGCGCTGTCGTCCTGCTCGAGGCGAAGGCGGACCCAAATCAGGCAAAGCCCGACGGCGCGACCGCCTTGATGATCGCTGCCTCCAAAGGCCACGAGAAGTGCGCTGTCGACCTGCTCGAGGCCAAGGTGGACCCAAATCAGGCACAGCCCAACGGCAGGACCGCCTTGATGTTCGCTGCCCAAAATGGCCACGAGAAGTGCGCTGTCGTCCTGCTCGAGGCGAAGGCGGACCCAAATCAGGCACAGCCCGACGGCAGGACCGCCTTGATGAGCGCTGCCCAAAATGGCTGCGAGCAGGTCGCTCTCGTCCTGCTTGAGGCGGGGGCGGAGGTAGACAAAGGGAACAACATGGGCGGACCAGCTTGATGGCAGCGAGCCTCAGTGGTCACGATGGTTGCATCCGCTTTCTCCTTGAGAAGGGTGCAGGTGTCAACAAGGCAGAGTCCAACGGTTTCACGAGCCTCATGAATGCCTGCCAAAATGGCCACGAGCAGGTTGCTCTCGTCCTGCTCGATGCCAAGGCAGACCCAAATCAGGCAAGGCCCGACGGCTTGACCGCCTTGATGCACGCTGCCATAAATGGCCACGAGAAGTGCGCTGTCGTCCTGCTCGAGGCGGGGGCGTCCAATTTCTTAATGGCGCTCATCAACGCTGCCCTCAGAGGCCACATACGCTGCGCTCGCGTCCTGCTCAAGCAAAAGGCCAATGGATTTTGGCGCTCTTTATCTGAGATTGTGCGTTGGCTCCTTGCACCCCTCCTTCTGGCCTTTGCGGTTGCAATGTATTTCAAAGCATGAAGATGGCTAGGCTTCACGGAATGGCTACGATGGGAATGGGCACTTCAGCTGGTCTCGTGAGATGAAGAGCCGACCCATCGCGGTCACGTGAGGCGACGCCTTCGTGGAAAAGGGGGAATGGCGTGCGCGCGCCGCGCGGCCACCGACAGGGATCGACGCGGTGGAGCTACTTGTGGCAACGAAGGGAATAATGGACGTTGCGACGAGGGTGGCGAAAGGGGCGGCGCCGGCGGGGGCTAGTGAGAATCCATGGGGACATAACGTCGTGGCAAGGTTCTATCCGGTCGTCGACAAGAATCCGACAAGAGCGCTGTGTGCGTAGAGGGTGCGTGGACGGAGGTTAGGGACCCTCGGGACCCTCGGGAGCCGCAGTCTGGCGCGGCAACATGCGCGGCAAGGGCCATTTTTGGGCAGCTGTCATCAAGGCGATGATGTTGCTACTATCTACCCACCATGGTGTGAATGCGTGTGTAATTGCACGGCACTGCGCGACTGCGTTCGTAGAAAAGCTTGAGAAAGGGTCAGTTGAATCGACACACAAGGTACCGACCAGCCACTACCACACGAAACACAGGACAGACGGGCGCTTCGACACGTTCACACGCACGCGTTCACAGCCAATGGTTTAATTCGGCACCCAAGACACCGGACCGGCGTACATACAGATGCGGTTACCAATAGCTCGGGGACCCCTGGACCCCCTTACCACAGCCATACTCGATGAGCCGCCGGGCCGGGCCACCTTAGCCCCGCCCGGTCGCCTTAAGCGCGGCCTGAATAAGGCGCATCTTCATGTCAGTGATCTTCTTCCAGGTCCCCATCGCGTCGTCCACCTGTACAGCCGCTGCGAGCTGCTGCGTGTGGTGTTCGAAGGACGACTTGGCGCTCGTGCTCGACCCTCCGTAGACGGCGTCGCGCACGCGCGCCCCGTTCACACCAGCGGCACCTTGTTCGTGAGAGCACCCGCACGGACTTTTGGACGGTGCTGGTGGAGCTTTTAGTGGCTTTCCCTACAGCCGCGTGAAGCTTTTAGTTCCTCCTTCACGGCTTTTTCACGACCATTCGAGCGGCATTTAGTGGCTACATCATGGCCGTGTGCGCCCTTCATGGCCACCAGAGCGGCAGGAGCCAAGGACAGCAATCAAGCGGCCTGTCCCCGTTGAGCGAGCCACCGTCCTGCCGTGCTCGCTCGCCTTGCACAATCCACCCATCGCTGACACAGCGTGCTTCCTAAACCCGTGTGCAGGCTCAGAGCAACAGCACGGCCCGGAGGCGGTCGCCGGGATGAGAAGGGCGGTGGTGAAGCGGCAGCCGCGGCCGTGATTACGAGCGCCTAGGTGCTGCCATGGCGGCTGGCAGGTGCTCAGCGGGCCACCTTGCCCCGGCAGGTCGTTTGGCGGCTGCGACCATGCTCGGCGGTTGGTCAGCTGGCCGTTCAGAGGCACGCAGCGCGATCTTCGCGCGTCGTCTTGACGCGTCGCACGGTCCCCGCGCTTGCATCACGCAAGCGCAAGACAGCCGTGGCCGAGCCGAGGCGGCCAGCATGGCAGCCGGCGAGCCTCCAGCACAGCGGCGATAGTCGGTAGAGGATAGGCCGCATGCGCACACAGCGCTTCGTCGCCATGGGATACCCGCAAGGTCCGCTCGAGTGCACGTCGACGAGTTCACTCACTCAACCCATACGCATGTCCCATTGGCCGATCACATGCACCTCGACCGTAATGCGGTCGTGATCGGTGATCAGCAAATGGTGCAGCTTTGCGTCCCCGCGGGTGTGATAGCGGTGAGGAGGTAAGAGTTTTAGTCATTAGTGTTACTATGATCGAACGCTCGATCATAAGCGAGGACGGTCACACTCTGACTCTCGTCTCTAAGAGTATTTTTAGTAGTTCGACCCACAAGCATAATCCATAAACGAACGCTCGATCATCGAAAGTGAAGGACGATACGAAAATAGAGGGGTCCCCACCGTCCGCCCCTGTTTGCCTGTTAGTGTTACAGGTTTGACGTCGAAGCGGCAATGTCTCTGGGTAGTCTCTGCGAGCCCGCACGATGAGCACGCATGTATGCGCGCGCAAACGCGTTCGCGTTCGCGTGCGCGCTGCGCTGCGCGCGTGTATGGCCTCGGTAGCCCGCATCTAACGTTCAGTCTTTCCCCTCTTTCTCCCCTCTTTTTCTCGTTTTTATTATCTTTCCACCAGGCCGGAAAAAAAGCCCACGCACGCACGCGCGGCGCGCTCGTGTTTTTGCGTGCGAATCGCGTAACCACATGCACAGCCACGACGACATTTGCGTTGCCGAGGCCTCCGATGAGCTCGGCTGCCCTGACGAGCAGTATCCCGACGTGAACCACATACACGATCACAAGCACCATGCCCACCACGCCCACCACCAGTGTTGCCCGCGGATGCACAGCGAGGGCGAGACGGCCGAGCACATCCTTCACATGGCCGAGGTGCGCAACGCGTGGCTGGCGGCCGCAATGCGTGAGGCGGAGGAGGATGATCGTGAGGAGGGCGTATGGGATCTAGCCGCGGATAAGTGGTGCACGGGCGATTTCGTGGCCATCTACGGCTTGACGTCGCGGCCCGACCTCAACGGTGCCACAGGCGTCTTGCTCCACTGGGTGAAGGCATCGGGCCGCTGGGGCGTGGCGGTGATCAACACGGACGAGCGGGTCAAAGTGAAGCCTGATAACTTGCGCCGGCTCGCCTCGGCCGGCAAGCTGGTCAGCGATGACGCCACCACAAGCGCCACCTCGCCACCTCGTGACACGTTGAGAGCGAGCAACGCCGGCAGCACGAGCGTAGGTAGCGGTGGCGGTGGTGGTGGTGGGCGAACGCCTCGCATCCTCCAGTTTGGGCCGACGCTCGCCGAATCGGTGGCGGTCGAGCTCGCGGCCAGCCACTTTGCGATCGTCGACGGTTTTCTGGCCGGCGCGGCGGCAAGCAAGGGCCGTTGCAGCGGCGAGGGCGGCGAGGGCGGCGAGGGCGGCGAGGGCGGCGAGGGCGGCGAGGGCGGCGAGGGTGGGGGGGGGATGAGCACCTGCTCGTGCTCCTGTGCGGCTGTGCATGCTGTGCTGAGCCAGATGCGACAGAGTGGCGAGCTCCGACCTGGTGACGTGGCAGGTGCGATCTCCCTTGTCTCTGATTGCCTCTGATTACCTCATCATGGCGAGCTCCGACCTGGTGACGTGGCAGGTGGGCGTGCTGCAGCTGCGTACGCTCGCATTACCGGTACGCCCTTGCCACGCGGCGATGAGATGAGATGGCTAGGCCCATCGGAGTCTTCCCGCCACCCAGCGCTCGCCCAGCTCCTCAGTGCGCTGGACGATCTCGTGCGGGAGCTCGAGATCTCGCCGCATCTGCCCGAGCTCCGATCGAGCTCGCCCCTAATTAGGAACGAGATACAGCTCACGTGCTACCCGGGGGGGGGCGCGCGCTACGTGCGCCACGTCGATAACAACGACGGTGGGGGCGGCGGCGAGGGCGGCGGCGAGGGTGGCGGCGAGGGTGGCGGCGAGCAGAGCCTTACTCGCCCACGGCGGCGCGGTCGGGTTCTGACGACCATCTATTATGCCAACCCGACCTGGTGCGCTCAGGACGGCGGCGAGCTGCGCATCTACACGGCAGGCGAGGGCAAGGGGGGACTCGCAGCTGACGAGGGCGAGGTGGCGACGGACGTGGAACCGTTAGGGGACCGACTCGTATGCTTTTGGAGCGACCAGCGTGTACCTCATGAGGTGAGGCCTGCACACGCGCCTCGCTTTGCGGTGAGCATCTGGTTTGAGGAAGCTTGAGCGCCCCGCCAAGAGCATGAGAGAGGCGGGCGTTGAATCAAGTGCTTCGGGCCTTCGGGGAGCGCGTGGAGGTAGCTACGCACCGGGGAGATGGTATGGGTGTTTGAACTGTGCAGTGTCCCATAGCCGTCCCGGCGCGTCCCCCCCCCAGCGCGCCCCCCGCCTGTGTCCGTTTCGTTACCGGTATGCGCCGTTCGTTCCGAGCGCCCGACGCTGAAAATACATTGTTTTATCGGGTTGTCTCCGGTCGGCAAAATGCCGGTCGTTCACCACGTCACCTGCAGAGTGGCGTCACCTGACCATCCAACGCGGATATGTGGCCCCTGCATGTGCCTACGCGTCTCGGTACTTCAACTTCGCGTCGTGTTGACAGCAGGCTCGGGTGCGGAGTCGTCCGTTGAGAGTGACGAAACTCAAACTGGCCGTCCTGACATTTCCGAAAATCTAGAAAGAGAGAGAGAGACGCGACGGATTCGCGTGGCTTGCGCGCGCGTGGCAGGAGGAATGGAAGAAGGCGCCGCGGCAGCCAACGCCGCAGGCTCCTCATCTGCAGTACCAGCTGGCGATGCCGAGGAGATCAAGCTCATCTTCCTTGACATCGATGGGGTCATCTGCTGCAACGGCATGGGCAGGCTCGAGCCGGACAAGCTGGCACGCATCGGCGAAGTTGTGAAGCGCACCGATGCGCGCATAGTTCTCTCGACTGACTGGCGCCGGGATCCGAACCTCAAGGCAATATGCACGAACGCACTGGAGGCGGTCGGCTGCACCGTGATTGGCGCGACGCGCAAGGGCCCACCACTACAGCCAATCCGTCCAAAGGAGATTTGGGGCTGGCTGCAGTCGTACCAGAACGAGAAGGGCAAGCGCGTCACCCAATGGGTGGCGGTGGACGACCGCCAGCTGCTCATGGAGCAGGGCGGCGAAAATCTGCGTGGCCACGTGAGACTGGCCAGCCTCGAAATCTGCCTCAGACATGCCGATTGATCCCGACCCTGTGCCTACGCCCTGCGCCCTCACCGGCTCACCTTCTCCAAGGGGGTACTGCCTCACCTCTTCGTGCCGTGCGCTCGATGTCGCGCCCTGTGTGTGTCCTGTGCCCAGTTTGTGGGCACGCACTTCGCGAGTGGCCTCACAGATAGATGCGCTGAGCGGTTGGTGGAAGTCCTCAATGGCAACCTTGACGAGGGGATGGGGTTGCAGTCGAGCTTGGGGCTGTCGTCGAAGAGCGCGATGGCCTCGATGCCGCGAGCGGGCTCTCCCGCGAGGCTCAAGCGAGCCGTCGCCCCCGCAAAGGCACGTGACACCACAGGCTCGGAGGAGGCGCCCGCGACGGCGCCCGCGGGGGCCCTGAGCAATCTTGGGCGCGCCAAGCCCCCGAGCGCCGTCGTGGGCGTTGGCGCTGCGGTCCTTGGGGGGCGGACGGCGACGCCCAACACGACGCCCAAGGGCGAGGGCGCTGCCACAAGCAACCCCTTCAACATGCGAGCGCAGTTGAGTAAGCAGAGCCCATACCAATCTCGCGGACAATCTCCGAGCCCTCTCGTGCGGGGCCTTGCAGGCACATCCGCCGCACCCACCGGTACAGCGACCGGTGCAGCCGGCGCTGCGACGCCCGACGCGAGCGCACGCATGGCCGCCTTCGGACGCGCCAAGCCGGGCTTGCACTCGCCTACGTATGCCCGCCGAGCCAACGCGGAGGGCGCGGCCCCTGCAGCCGCCCCCGCAGCCGCGCCCCCCCCCCGACCAAACTTCCTGTAGTTGTGCGCTGAGCGAGGGCCAAACTCATTACCGTAATGAGTTTGGTCACCTTAACGTAGTTGTGCGCTGAGCGACGCGCCGACGGTCGTCGATCGGAGCAGTGCGGCACTCCCTGTCCTATCAGCGGCGGCCGGCGCTCTACTGCGCCGTCTCCCCAGACCCCACCGAGTCGTCCTCCTAATTAGAATGGCAATTAGACCTAATTGCCCTCCTAATTAGAATGGCAATTAGACCCCACCGAATCGTCCTCGCTCCCATGCTCTCAATTGGGAATAGGGACTCCCTAATTAGGGTCATTTGCCGGCGCGTCATGCGGCGCGTGCGCTCGCAGAGGTGAACGGACGAGCCCCGGGAGAGTTCGTTATATTTGCGCATTTTGTGTGTCAGTGACTGAGTCAGTGCGAAACCGCACGCTCAGACGCGCGCAGATGCCCCCCGTTCCGCCCAGCGTTCGAGGGAGCGCGAGCGGGGAGGAGCGGATATCATGTCTTGAGTCGTCAGTGGTCGTGTATGAATATCTCGACGCACGTGATCTTATTATTCCACTCCATGGTGGACCCCTAGTCACTGCCTGGTACGACACGCAACACACACAACACGTACCCCTCCTCAGTCGACTTGACTTGACTTGACTTGACTTGACTTTTGGAGCGCTCCGCCCCAAAATAGGAAGAAAACTCGTTCCAGGAATGTTTCGGCATTTGTTTATAACGCACTGGCTGGCAGGCCAGGAAGAGAATCAAGCGGAACAAGAGGACCTCGTGACTGCGATCCCTCGTTCGGCCATTTTTGCGAAGAATGCAGAGCGTACTGGGCTGCGGCCTCATCCTTACGAGGTTAAGGAATGGAAAGAAAGGAAGGAGAGAGCGACCGAAGGAGATCGACCCGACGATCTGGAGGGCCTTCTTAAAGGTCGACGTTGATGAGGGTGGCTCCGTTGATGCAAATGAATTGGTGACCTGCCTCGAGGAACTCGATCGGGGCGTGTCGGTGAAGCAGGCGAGGCGCTTGATCGCTCAGTGTGGCCCGCTCATCAATCACCCAGACTCGACAAAATACCACGAAGATGATCAGGGAAAATGCAAACAGATTGACGTGTATGGCTTCGCCAAGCTGATGGCGACGCTCGAGATCAAAAAGCCGTCCGAGCCCTTTTTGAATCACTCGATCCTGGGCCAAAACAAACCGCTGCCTTATCAACGGGAGGTGCGCCGTTACTACACGAATCCCAGAGTTGTGTGGAGTGTCGCCGGCATCATCATCGCCAACTTCATCGTCAACATCTTGGAGAAGGAGTACGACCAAGACCTCCAACGACCGAAGTATACATCCCTTTGGGAGACCGCTGACTTCGTGTTTAACCTAGTCTTCCTGGCCGAGCTGCTGTGGAACATGTACGGCTACGGCTTTGGCCGAGCGTTTTGGAAGAGCGGGTGGAACGTCTTCGACTTTTTCATCGTGGCGGTGGGCATTTTGTTAATAACGGGCATCGAGTTGGGCGAGTTGCAAAAACTCAAGCTGCTAAGAGCGTTCCGCGTCTTCCGCCTCTTCAAGCGGATCAAGTCGCTGAACAAGATCATCATGGCGCTGCTCGCGTCCATTCCGGGCGTCGCGAACGCCTTCGTGATCGTCTTCATCTTCTTCTGCATCTACGCCATCCTCGGCGTCGAGCTCTTCCGTGAGTTTGGTCGCTTGGGCTATTACAGGACGAGCGAGATTACAGCGACGGATCCTTACAGCAACGTCTCGCACGTCGTGGACTCGACGACGCCGCGCGGCTATACCCGCGGGATTGAGTATTTTGGTGTCTACTCACGCGCGATGTTCACCCTCTTCCAGATCATGACTGGTGAAGCGTGGTGCGAGGAGATCATGAGGCCGCTCCTTTTCGGGCTCTACCAGACAAGACCGTTCGCGGTGTCCTTCTACTTCATCACCTGCGCCCTCCTGATGCAGCTTGTGCTCTCCAACGTCGTCGTCGCCGTGCTCCTCGACCACTTTGTGCCCACACCACCTAAACTCTTGACGGAATCGGAGGTGACCGAGATCATCGACGACGTCAAGCTTTCCTATGGAAGGCCGCCCGTCGCGCCCGCGGCAGCGCCCGAGCTCGAGCCTGAGGCAGATCGCCCTCCCGGGGCAGATCGCCCTCCCGGGGCAGATCGACCTCCCGGGGCAGATCGACCTCCCGGGCGAGACGGGCGGCGGTCTCGCCCAGGATCTCCCTTCGTCGAGTGTAGCGGCAACACCAACGACGCCATCGAGCTCAAGCCTGCCGCCTCCAAAGTGCAGCCCCCGTTCATCTTCTCCTTCTCCTCCTTCTTCCCCGCAAAAGCCGCCCCTGAACCAATACTCCTCTTGGCGGAGCCGCAGCCGCCGCCGCCGCCGCCGCTCGTGCCCACGAGGACGCCCTCGCCCGCTCCAATGCCCGCTGCGATCCCGCTCGTGCCCACGAGCGGTAGCACTGACGAAGCAGCCGCTCTCGATCAGCATGCCCTTCTCTCGAGGCGCGTCGAGATCTTGCAGGAGAAGCTCCTGAAGCTCGACGAGAAGCTCGGGCAATTGGATCAGGGACTTGATCTCCTGTCTTTGATGGACGACGTCTCCGCCTGACGAGCGTCGGCAGTCGGGCAGTATTTGTAGACAGAGTAAAAAGTAAGACGTGGTGAGCTCGAGCGATCTCGCGCTCGCTTTTTGCGACGTCCTTTTGTGCCCGATGCGGGTCGTGTGGCTATTGGTCGCTCTCGCCGCAACAGCGGCGGAAGCTCCTGGAGCGTACAGCCCACCGGTTGTACTGACCGTGGCGGGCTCTGACAGTGGCGGCGGCGCGGGCATCCAGGCGGCATTGAAGACGTTCGAGGCGAACGGCGTCTTTGGAACCACGGCCATCGTGGCGCTGACGGCGCAGAACACCGTCGGCGTGCAGGGCGTTGAGGCCGCGACGCCATCCTTTGTGAGGGCGCAGATCGACTCAGTGCTCGGCGACATTGGAGCGCATGCCATTCAAACGGGCATGCTGCCGACGGCCGAGGTGATCACGACCGTCGCGAAGGCGCTCGATGATCACAAGGCGGCCGTGCGCGTCATCGACCCTGTGTTCGTGGCAGCGAGCGGCGACATGCTGGTGAGCCCGGAGGCCATCGCTGCCCTCCGAAATGTGCTCCTTCCCACCGCGACAGTGCTCACCCCGAACATGCCAGAGGCGGGTAAGCTTCTCGATCGGCCGGCGCCGACTACGGTGGCGGAGATGCGTGAGGCAGCGAGTGCGCTGGTGGCTCTCGGGGCGACGTCGGTGCTGCTCAAGGGCGGCCGGCTCGCCGAGGGCGACATGGTCGACGTCTACGCCGACGCCCAGCCAAACGTCGGCCACAGTGCCCTCGGCGGCGCCCGTATCGTCGAGCTTCGCTATGCGCGAGTCGAGACCTCGAACACTCACGGGGCTGGGTGCACGCTCGCTGCGGCGGTCGCGGCGGCGCTAGCGAAGCAGGTGCACGCGGGCCGGCCGATTGACACGCTCTCGGCCGTACAAGAGGCGCGCGAGTACCTGTCGACTGTCTTCGAGGCCTCCGCTCGGTGCGCCGCTAACTGCCGTTGATTGCCACTGATGGCCCTTGATTGCCACTGATGGCCCTTGATTGCCACTGATGGCCCTTGATTGCCACTGATGGCCCTTGATTGCCACTGATGGCCCTTGATTGCCGCTGATGGCCGTTGATTGTCACTGATGGCCCTTGATTGTCACTGATGGCCCTTGATTGCCACTGATGGCCGTTGATTGCCGCTGATGGCCGCTGATGCCCACTGATGACCGCTGATGGCCGTTGATTGCCACTGATGACCATTGATGACCCTTGATCTCCCTTGATTGCCACTGATGACCGTTGATGACCGCTGATGACCCTTTGGCTCGCTCAGGCTCCGAGTTGGAAAGGGCGCCCGTGGCCCTCTGAATCACGCGCGCTCGGGCTGGGCCGCACTCTCGAGCGCCGTCCCGGGCAGCCGCGACGGCCCCACGGCGATCTCCGAGGCGGGAGATTCGAGCTCGCTCGCGATGGCGCTTTGGACCGATGCACGTGTCGTCGAGCTGCGAGAGGCGTGCTTGCGTACCGGCTTCATCCGCGGGCTCGCGAGCGGCGCGCTGCCCAAGCTCAACTTTGCTGGCTACGTGGCTCAAGTGCGTGGCTGATTGCATGTGATTGCATGTGATTGCATGTGATCGCATGTGATTGCATGTGATTGCATGTGACTGGCTACGTCGCCCAAGTGCGTGGCTGATTGCGACGGTGATGGCCACTGAGATGGCCACTTTGATGAGCGCGGATTGGCCCCCCGATTGCGATGGATGCGCTGTGTACAGGATAAGTTTTTCCTGGAAGCCTTCGCTCGTGCGTACACCCTCGCCTTGACCAAGCTGCCAGCTGCGGACGTTGCGGGCGTGCGTGAGTTTGCATCGCTCGTCCGGGGCGTCGTCGATGAGCTTCGATTGCATGCGGGCTACGCGACGCGCTGGGATGTGGACATGTCGGCCGTAGTGCCCGTCGCCGCGACGCAGGGCTACGTCGACTTCCTAAACGAGGTGGCAAGCTCATCGGATGTGGTTGCATGCGCCGCGGCGATGGTGCCGTGCATGCGCTTGTATGCCTTCCTCGGACAGGTGAGTGCCACTGATGGCGATGGATGACGCCTGATGACGCCTGATGGCGCCTGATGACGCCTGATGACGCCTGATGACGCCTGATGACGCCTGATGACGCCTGATGACGCCTGATGACGCCTGATGACGACTGATGACGACTGATGACGCCTCCCCCGGACAGAGCCTCGCGCCCGACAAGACGCCCGGTCCTTATGTGGACTGGATCGACACGTACAGCGACGCGGGCTTCGAGTCGCTCGCCACGACGCTCGAGCGGTTGCTAGACCGATACAGCGCGCGACTCGAGGGCGGCTACGCTGCGAGATTTGGGGAGATCCGTTCGCTGTACGTCCGCGGAGTGGCGCTGAGTACCGCTGATGACAACCGCCGATGACTGCTAAAGCATCGCTGAGGACCTGATGTCGCTGAGGACTCGGGATGTCGGGATGTCGGGCTGTCGAGGGCCTCCGATTGCATCTGATTAACATCTGATTGCATGCCATCGGATTGCATCGGATTGCATCTGATTGCATGTGATTGCATGTGAGTGCACATGCTTGCATATGCTTGCAACTGACTTGGACTGGCGTGCTTTCGAGTGCAGGTACGTCCGGGCGATGGAGCTTGAGCTTGCATTCTTTGAGGCATGGAGCCCGGCAAGCGCGCCCAAGAGCGAGCTGTGATGTCCAGTTGTCTTCTTTGAGCCCGTCGAGCGCGCGCGCCGTGGCGAGCGCCCTCCATTAGAACGCAAGCGGGCTCGAGAGCCGAGAGAGAGAGAGAGAGAGGCAGAGTTCAGGCAATGAGCCGAGGATTCCGGCGCGCAGGGGGCGCGGTCGTGACGTCGTGTGCTCGCACGGGCCGGGCGGCGCGTCTTAGGCGCGTCCGGTCGGAGTGTCGGGCGACGCGCATCCAATTGAATAAAAGCCGCAGCTGGGCCCCCCGTGGAGCTGAGATGTTCGCTCGAGTTGTGGGTAGATAATGAAGCTACGGCTTTTGTTGGGGCGAAAAAAGCAGCTGAACTCTCGACACCAGTCTGTCGGTCCATTTTCATTCATGAGTACACGGCACTTGTCTTCTGCAGCTGCGACGCTCGGATAAAATCTTGCGCGATCGGCGCCTCTGGCTCCTCTCCGCAACTGCTTGGTTGTACCACGCAGCGCGCGAGCCGCACGTCACCACGCGGGTACAGCAGGTAAGGGCTCGAGAAACGGGGGACTGCGCCGAAAGCGGGCACAACACGGTGGGTGGTCGCGCTGATCTCGCCACCAGTGATGTACTCAAGAGTCTCGCCCGCCATGACGATAGCATTCATGGCGTGCGTACCGCCGGCGAATCCGACGCCTTCTGCCTCCTTCTCGGGGCATCTCCAGCGGAATTCGGCCAAGTCAAGCACCTCAAGCCCGGCGGCACTCGCAAAAGGTGCAACAGTGATGAGTGTGTAATCCACGTGCTCGGCACACGGAGTAGCAGCGCCCGGACGGTACCGAAAGAGAGAGAGGAGCGAGCTAAGCTCCGCGGGAGCGGCGCCATCAGCCGAGGCGGAAGGAATCGGGTCGGCAAGACGGGTGAGGGTCATAGGGTCTGAGCGCACCAGCTCGATGGCAAGGGCCTCGAGTAAGCTGAGCGAAAATGCGTGTAGCTCTCGGCACGCCTCTTGGAGCGATGGCAGCGCAGTAGGTGACGGAGAGCATGTAGCCGATGTTGTGAGGCGTGCAAACAGCACTTTGCGAGCGTCACTCTCGCTGTAGCCACGGTAAGTAGGTGTGCCGTCCGATGCGAAAGCTGGATGCGTGAGTCCTATCCGTTCACGGGCATTCTCGTCACCAAAGAAATGGGGCATCTCAGCTACCAGTGAGCGCACAGCGGAGGACACGGACAAAGGCAGCGGCACCACCGCATAGCTGCGCGTGCGAAGCGACGCACACAGCTGCTCAGGTGTCATTCAAGGAATTGATCCTTTCTGGCAGCTGAGATGCCCCATTCTCGTCGGCACAAAAGCGCCCGAGCGGACCCTTTCACTCGCTTTGAAAACAAGCTCCGCGGCGGAGCTGGAAAAGTTGATTTGAAACCTTTCTTCCCTGCCGAACACTCTCGAAATAGAACGCCGTATCGCAGCCTCTATTTTTAAAGAAGGACATGGAAGGTAATTCGTATTACTCGGAGGTTTTTACGAGATCGCATCTTCATGGCGGCGCCAACCGAAGCCTTTGACGAGCACCTTGCCTGCGCCATTTGCTTCGAACCGTATCATGAGCCCGTGACGCTCGGCTGCGGCCACACTTTCTGTTCGACACACCTGGACCAGATCGATCGCTGTCCCTTCCGCTGTCGTGAAGGAGTCATCCCAAGGCCCGATGCCAGGAGGGTCAATCTAGCAATTCGCGCAGTCGTGGAAGCTCTCGATCGTCAGATGATGCGCGTCGATCCTCGCGACGTGGTGGTTGGTATGTTAGTCCATCGCAGCGTAGCAGGCGTAGTGCATCAGGGCACTTACCGTGGGCAACAGGTCGCTGTCAAGCAGCTGAATGTCACTTCGGGGGACCGTGGTCTGACCACTCAGCAACTTCGCGAGATTGAGATCGTGAAGCAGGCGCGTCACCCTGGGATCCTCATGGTGATCGGCACGTGCCCACCTCCTGAGGCGTATATCGTGTCGCCATGGTGCCCGGCTGGCGACCTCACCTCAGCCATAGCCTCTGCCGGGGCGACACCACTGGAGTTTCGGCTAACTTTGCATTTGGGCTCGTGCATCGCCGATGCACTGAACTTCCTCCACTCGCGCAACTTGCTGCATCGCGACCTCAAGCCTGCAAACATTCTTCTGCGCGCGTCGCTGCAGGATGCGCTCCGGGTTGAGCATCCATGCGCTCTCTCTGACTTTGGCTCGGCAAGGCCTTCGTCGTGCGCCACCATGACACACGGGATGGGCACGCCTGCATATGCGGCGCCTGAGGTGCTGATGAATCAGCCTTACGGCAAGCCGGCGGACGTCTACTCGTTTGGCATGTGCCTCTTCGAGATGGTATCGGGCGCGCCGCCCTTTCCACACTTTACGGGGCCGATGCAGATTGGCCTTCATGTTCTGCAGGGGGGGCGCCCCCCACTGCCAGAGGGCACGCCGCCCGTCCTCAGCGACATGTGCACTGCATTGTGGCTCGCGGAACCATCGCTGCGCCCTCCGATTTCCGATGCCGTTGCCGCCCTCCGCGATGCTTCGAGCGCGTTCACGGACGAGGACGTGCTCACGCCACCGGCAGTCGTTCGAATGGCAACGGCCGACGTAAAGGAGGTAGTCGCGCAGGAGCTCGCCCCATTCTTAACAGATTCCGATACCTGTAGCATCATGGAGTTGACAATTTGCAGAAGGCTGGAGGTCCGTCATAATATCTTCTTTCAGCCTCTCCGTGTGGAAGCCTCTGTCGGACGACTCAAGACCGCCCTCGCCCGTGCATCGACACGAATTTTCCAGCTTTCTGTGCCGCTCAGCGCAGATGCGATCCTTCTATCTGGGCTAGGCTGCTCTAAGGAAGGGCACGATGATGAGACGCCGCTGCGAGGTACCAAAATTCATGTGATGGTCACTATGCCGTGGGAGGGCGTGGTCACCGTACCTCTCCTAGTCATTGATGCAGACGACGACTACAGGTCGCACCGCACCGGCTTCGAGGTCGACGCCACGTCGTCACAAGAGGAGTATGTCCTGTCGATGCTCGCGGCCGTCAGTGAACTGCCTCTGACTTGCCCGGACGGGTGGCAGCTACGCGTGCTTCCGCAGCTCAGAGCCCAGTGCAAGAACGTAATCCGCGGAGCGAAATCCTTTGGAACAATGGCGTTGCAGGAGGAGAAGATTAAAATTCGCTTCAGTGATCGACATGAAGAACCGAATCTGTTTGTCAAGACCCTCACAGGGAAAACAATCGCGCTGTGTGTCAGTCTGTCGGAGACGATCGAAGACGTGAAGGAACAGATCCAGGAAAAGGAGGGCATACCCCCTGACCAGCAGCGGCTCATCGGCAGATTTGCAGGGTCCGCGTGTCAATTAGAGGATGGGCGAACCCTTGCCGACTACAACATCACGCTGGGGTCAATCCTTCATCTGACGCTCCGACTGAGGGGCACATAACACGGTCCCATTCGTCGGGGGGGACGAGGCAGCAGCCAGGATTGGTTATCCGCGGGTTCCACACAACATGTTGGCGACGGCGGCTGGTGAAGGTGTCTAAGAGGATTCCTTCACGGGAGGTGCAAGAGACGAAGAGAGCTTGGTGTGCAAGTGTGGAAAATGTTGTGTCTTGAGTTGTTCGTTGTCCGGATCCTGCATGCCGTTCACCCGTGGGTCTGGGGTCGGGTCCGTGTGTGTCACAGTGTCAGAGTGCCGTGCCATGTGGACACGGACGGTGACAGAGTCAGAGAGCTCATTGAGCGAGTGTGGAAGATCGGAAGACGCTCACGACACCGTGTTAAGCGATACACTGGACCGGGCACCGCACAAGACCGGACCAGCATCTCGCGCACACCGGCGCCCCAAATTAGGAAGGGGTCTCACCGGTCACGAAGGACACCCAGCCGCGTGAGTCGAGTTGCCTAAAAAGGAGAGGTCAGCGCCACGAGGACACCCAGATGCGCGAGTCGAACTCGTGCTTGGTAAGAGGGACGCCGTACGCGATCGGCGCGAAGAAGGCGAAGCAGCCGCCCATCGCATACACGAAGAAGCCAGATAGGAGCCAGCGCCGACCGTTGGCTGCATGCGCCGCCTCTGTGCCGAGGGGTGGCGGCTCGTCGGGCCCATGCGTCACGTGGGCGCTTAGTATGGGCATGCGCCCGAAGAGGAGGCTGATAGGTGGCACTGCGACATCGAGTACCAGCCCGAGAAGGAGCAAGGCATGCAGCAGTGATGGAAGGAAGTGGTACAGGAACGCCACGCGCTCGACCAGGATGAATGGGAGCCAATTGAGCGCGTAGCCGAGCAGGAGCAGCCAGCCCGTGCTCAGGAGAGACATCGGCCCTAGAGGCGGCGGAAGCGGCGGCGGTGGCGGCGGGGATGGCGGCGCTGACAGCGTGGGTGGCGCGCCTGGCGCAGGTGCACCTGGCGGCATGCTCACGGGCGCATCGGCCGTTGGCGCGGCGGCGGCACCCGCAGCACCATCAACACTCGATGGTGCTGCAGCACTCGGCGCGCCGTCGAGCGCCGTGTCGGGCACCGCCTTCCTATTCGGGAGCGCCGTTTCGGGCGCTTCGGAGCCGTTGGCAGCCGCATGGGCAGCCGCATGGGCAGCCGCATGGGCAGCCGCGGCCTCGCCCTCGGAGGCGGCCGCGCCGTCCGGGGCGGGGATGCGCCTCAGGTAGGGCGGGAGCCGGTGCGGGCAAGTCGAGCGTGCCAGCACCCAAATTAGGAAGAGGCACGGGGCGGCCGCGCACAGCCACCAGACGATCGGTGTGCCGATGCAGTAGATACGCGCCTCGAGCGCATCGGGAGGTCGAGGGGAGATGCCCTCATGACTCGCATACGGCGCGTGCTTGCCTCGCCAGTAGAGGACCGAGCGGAGCATAAGCGGCCACTCCCACCAGCGCGAGCCCCACTGGTGCGTCTTCTTGATCGCCGCGTTCGCACGCACCATCTCCCGGCTGAGCTCGATGATGCGATCCATCAGGCCGAGGGGCGCCGTCACGGGCGCGCTCGCGTTCACCAGCGCGCTCGCCATCGAGGGCGCCGTCGAGGGCGCGAGGCTTGCCATGGCAGTCGCCATGGCAGTCGCCATGTCCGCGCTCTCGACGGTCTCTCGGGCCGTGATGGGGGCGGCGGCGGCGGCGGCGGCGGCGTACACGTCGGCGTACACGTCTCCACGGAGCGAGGCTCGGAAGGCCTTGGTCATAAACTTGACTCCCGGCCCTGTCGACGGCAGCAGCGCCAGATGCAGCACGAAGGAGCCAACGTATACGAGCAGCGGCAGCAGGAGCAACAAGACGCCTCGAGCGACTGCCTCGAGCAACAGAAGACGCCACGAGGCGCCGTGGTGGCGCGCGCGGTAGAGTGCGATGAGCGAGTGCACGCCGGCGACCGCCACCGTCGCGAACCCGGTCATCTTCGTCGAGACGGCAAGCGAGATGCCCACGCCCGCGACGGCGAGCCGCGCCAGCCAGGCTCGGGAGAGTGACGGGTGCCAGTCGGCGGCGGCGCACGCGCCGAGCTGGAGTGTGATGCCCAGGAGCAGCGTCGCATCGGTGAGCACGAGCCGCTGCTCCACGAGCATGCACGTGTCGAAGAGGGCGCCCGCCGCCGCGAGCGTCGCCGCAGGCTGCGAGAGGCCGAATGCGCGGCCAGCGAGGAAGAGCAGCGGCGGCAGCGCCGCGCCCTGGAGCGCGGGGCCAATGCGCAGCGCGTACAGGTTGAAGGACGCTGGGATGGGCTCCGCGATCTGAGCCCATGCCTGCTCCGCCGCGTAGCCGCCGAGCCACGCGAAGAGCGCGAGGACCTGCTTGCCGAGCGGAGGGTGGATGTCGAAAAAGTACTCGCCGCGCAGGTAGCCGTTCACGAACTTACCAAAGTGGTACTCGTCAAAGACCACCTCGCGCGGGTACTCGAGCATCGCCACGCGCGTGAGCACGCTCAGTGCGAGGATCACTGACGCGAGGAGAGCGTCGGTCGATGGCGCCATTCCTACGACCTCGCGCACGGACATGTGAAAAGGCTTCTGAAACCCCCGCACGAGGAGAACGCCCACGACTATGACTCCTTCATCATGCCCGCGAACTCTGCAACTTGCGACAGCTTTTCCGTTCACATCTCACACGAGAATGCCTTTGGACCTGCCGCCGCTGCCGCCGGGCTCGGCGCTCAGGTTCAACACGGTCGAGAAGCGCTTCCCATCGCTTCTTCAAAGCCTCGAGGGCGAGATGTCGCGGCTGCTCGAGTGGGCGAGCACGGGCGATTCGCACCCGCGGCCGCACCCACCGCCGCAACGCCGCTTTCAGGATGCAGTCGGCGGCGGCCCGTCGCACACAGCAGAGGTGCGCCACGAGGAGGTGCGCGATTTTCTCCAACAGCGCAACGACGTGCACCAGCGCCGTGCCAAGCGGCGCGAGATGGCCGAGTCGACGGCCGTGCGCCTGCCACGCGAGATCAACATCAGCGGCGGCGCAGGGCGAAGCGGCAAGCAGCGCGAGGTGTCGTACCTGTCGGATGGCGTGCCGGCGGCGCACCCGTCGAACGTGCCCGCCTCGGTCATCCCGGACGCTTTCCGCATCATGATCGAGTCGCCTTTCCCCACGCGCGAGCCACACTTTTACTCGCTCTTTGACGAGGATGACAACTGGTCCTTCGATGCGACGACGCGGCAGTTCAAGGCGGTACTCTTTCCGAGCAAGGTGCCCGCCGGGCGGCGCGACGTGCTGCTGCTGCACGCATGGGTCAATGACATGGTCGCTCGCCTCAAGAAGACGCAGGCCGGCAAGCAGCAGGCCGCCGCGTACGGCGCAGGCAGCGCCGGCCCCGGCTTCGGCGGCACGGGCGGCGGTATGGGCAGCCTGGGCGGCGGCATTGGCGGCGTGGGCGGCGTGGGTGGCGTACCGATGATGGATGAGGAGGAGATGCTCCACGATGCGCAGCTCCTCTTCTCTGTCGCCTTCCACGAGATCATCCGGCAGGTCTCCGTACACTGCCTCGAGCGCGGCTACCTGATGGGCAAGATCTGGTGGTCGGAGATGGAGCTCTTCCAGCGGCTGCTGCAGCTGCAACGGCAGTCGCGCGCGGCGCTCGAGCTCGAGAGGAGGCAGCGCGCGAGGGAGCGCGACGAGCTCCACGGGAGGATCGACGATCTCGAGCGCGAGATCGCGTTGCTGAGGCGCTCGTCGATCAGCGGCGGCTCGTCGAGTGCGAGGTGAATAATAGAGGTTTGAATAAGAGGTGAAAAGAGGTGAACCGCCGATCGACGCCGTTGTCATCAGAGAGGCTCGACCGCTGAAGACCGGCACGGGCTGCAACAGGCTGCAAGAGCGCGGAGCCCCGCGGGGCGCATATATGTGTATCGAAAATGAATGTAACGGGCATGGTGATCTCGAGGCGTTTACCTAACCAAACCTAACCTGACAACCGTTGTACTAGTTACATAGCTATCACCTCAGCATCAGTGATATGACTCACCAAACTGTCTCACAAGAGAGACTGAAGACGCCTCGTCGCTCCTCACAGCGAGCCCGAGAGGAGAGGGTCAGGGTAATAACGGAGCAGCGAGGTTGCCTCCTCGTGGCGCTCCAGGGCCTGGAGGCACGCGGCGAGGTTGCGCGCGGTGGAAAAGACGCGCGGGTGCGAGGTGCCCAGCAGCCGCTCGCGCGCCTCGAGCGCGCGACGCAGCAGAGGCTCCGCCTCCGCCAGCTCGCCGCGCAAGAAGAGCGTAGCACCGAGCGAACTGAGAGAGCTGAGCGTGTCGGGATGGTCGTCGCCGAGGACGGCTACGCGCGCCTCGAGCGCAGCACGGTCGAGTGGCTCAGCCTCGGCACAGAGGCCCTGCGATCGCAGTAGCACGGCGAGATTGTACGCTGTAGCGGCCGTTGACTTGTGCTTGTTGCCGACGCTCCCCTTGTAGGCGGTCAGCGCTTCCTGATACAACTGCGTCGCCTGATCCACGTTACCGAGCTCCTTGTGGAAGAGCGCGAGGTTGTTCGCGGCGCTCGCGAATGCCGGATGCGTGGTGCCAAACTCGCCGCGCGCGAGCTCATAGGCCTCCTGGCTCGCCGTTAGCGCGGCAGCATAGTTCCCCGAGAGGTGTAACCCGCGCACCTCCTCATTCAGCTCGCCGATCCGGCGCACGGATGGTGGCGGCTTGTAGTGGCCACTGCACAGCAGGCGACTTGTGAATCGGAGGCACAACCGGCGCCCCGTCGGCCTGAGCACGACAAACATGTGTATCCAAAAATAGATGCATACGTGTCAAGTCAAGTCAAGTCAAGTTGTCTGTTGTTTATGTATAGACTTGACTTGACATTGTGAAATCCGCAGGGTGGGATTTCGTCGTAAACACCTGCGCTCCTGCGGACGGTGGCGATGCACACCTCTAAACCTCTTGACACCCGATCTTCCGCCACTGCTCTGAGCTCTCACCGCTGTGCCGCACTTTTGGACCCTGCTCAGGGAGGGCAGCTCCCAACTTTAGGCAAGAGAACGTTTAAACAGAGCGGCGCGGAGAGATTGGAGGAGGTTGGGCCGTTGGGGCATAGGCATAGGGCGCCCGAGCCGCCACCGCGAGCTGCCGCCGCGAGCCGCGCGCGCGCAGCACCATGGCTCGTCAGACCTCCTCGTGTTGCAGCGAGGCTCGGGAGTCTCGTCACAGTCTCGTCAATCTTCATCGAGCATCGCAAGCGCCGATTCGGCGAGATCACCGAGCGGCCCCGAGTGCGATCGCTGGCGCGTCATCACCTCCTGCAGCGCCTCCGTGCAGAAGGGATGCTGGAGCACATCCTCGATGAACGGTCTATCCGCCGGGTCGCGCTGCAGCAGTTGCTGGATGAGGTCTTTCGCGTCGTCCGATATCCGTTGCCACCCGGGGTCCTCAAAGGAGAAGTCGGCCTCGTTGATCCTGCGCAGCAACGCCTCCTCATCGAGGCTCGTCGAGCTGTCGGCATCCAGTGTGCTAAACGGGAAGCAGCCGCAGAGCATCACGTGCAGGCAGATGCCCAACGACCACAGGTCCGCCTTGGCGCCGTACGCAGGCGGTGGCTCGGGTAGCCGCGGCGGATCAGTCTCGTGCCAGAACCTGACGCGCGGGGGGGGGGGGGGGGGGGGGGGGCAGCGGGGGGGGGGGGGGGGGGGGTCAGAGGAAGTCGGGAGGGACGGCTCGACACAAGGTTCGTCATATTATACGTCAGAGGGTTCGTCAGAGGGTTCTGCCTCGTCAATCTCGCGTACCAGATGGACACCTCGGGTGCGCAGTACTCGGGCGTACCATGTAGCCCAGTGAGGCTGGGCGTCTCGAGGTCGTCGGGATCGACCATGGCGGCACAGTGCAGGTCTGCCACCACCACCTCGTACTCGCCACCAGCCTCGCGCATGCACACCTGCACCGTCTCCGGCTTCAGGTTGCGAAGGACCACGCCGCAGTCGTGCGCGCGCTTGGTGGCGAGGACGAGGCGCACGAAGATGGAGCGCGCCACCGGCTCAGGCAGTCGGCTGCGCTTCTCTATCATCGTGAGCAGGTCGTCTGCGATCACGCCCTCCGTCGGCGCCAGCTGCACTGCGAGGTAAAAGCTGTCGGGTGCCTGAAGCACCTGGTGCACGCACGCGAGCCGTGCGGAGAGCACCTCCGCGTCGTCGTGCGGATGGTCCATGATCCGCCGCTGCGCCAAGATGGCCGTCGCGAGCTCCGCGCACTTTCTCGGGTGCAGGTCACACACCTCCACCCTGTTGAGCGCGTAGGAGACGCCCGTCCTTCGCTCGATCGCATGCCGCCCGCCCATCTGGGCACCCTCGATGCCCTCTTTGACGTCGTAGAACTCTTTTAGCCCCTCATCCGACTTGAGCGCAATGTCGGCTAGTGCGCGCAGCGATTCCGGCGACGTGTACGCCGCCTTGGGTGCTGCCATAAACGCGCAAAAGAGGTGGGAGGGAATAGACCGAACGAGTTGACCGACGGCTTGGGGGCCGTTCACGGGCGGCGTGCGTAATATTCACAACACAACGAAAGAACCACGGCCAGGGTCTCTGCACATATGTTCACCTACATTGGAAAGCCCGCGCCCTCGATGGCGCTTTTTCAAGGCAATGTTTTGCACTGCCGAGGACTTCTACGGCGAGGTCGCCACGGCACTGCGACCGCACTACGCCGAGGGCGCGCTTTACGATGCTGCGCTGTCTGCCTTGTTCAGCCGTGCGAGGAGCGATCCAACGTTTATCCTGGTGATAGTGGCCTTCTCAACGAGCATCGCAGCGGGCGGGCGCACGTGCGTTGAGAGCCTCCACAGCAGACCGTCGTGCTGCGACGTGATGCCCACCGGCCACACATTTGACCGTTCGCGATTTCCCGCGGAGATTGACCCCGATGGCATCGAACGCAACATCCGTGCGTTCGGCGTTGGCAACGTAAGCTGGCACAGGCAGTACGTGAGTGGCTGGTTTGACTGCGCATGCGGCTGGCCGGGACGGCTCGCTCGGCTGCTGAGTCTGGCGCTGCCCCAGGGCAACTTCCGCGTGCACAACATGAACCGGCACGCTACCGGCCCCGTGTATCCACTCGGACTCCTCGAGTCCGACGACTTCCTTCGCAGGCAGGGGCGCGCGGCCCACGTGTTCATCCTGGACTACGCCGTGCATCACGGTATGGGTCTCTCCGGTCGGGAGGCGACGATGCGCGCGCTCCAGATGGAGAACGAGCTGCTGATGCGCCGGCTGCTCAGCCTGCCCTCGCGCCCAGCTGTCGTCACGCTCACGCTGCCTCACTCGGGTCGTCGATGGACAGCTCTCCTACGGAACGAGTCCGAAGGCGTGTTGCGGGCGGCGCTGGCCGTGTACGAGCGGATCCATGCGCCGCTGAGCCGGCACTATGCGAGCGCCGTCGTGAGCGTGCCCTCCATGCTCGTGCACCTCGCGCGGACCGATCCCGAGCGCCGTCTCGAGCGCTTCCGATGCATGAGGCATGCGTATGGCGCGATGGACTTTGCGCACCCGGGCCAGTGTGTGCACGATCTCGCGGCGGAGATGCTCCTGACCTTATTTGGCAAGTCGCGCGACGCTCCGATGCGGTCGCGCGCCCACGCCGAGGACGACGACGTCAAGACGACGCCGGGTACACACGCGTCCGCCTCCGCCTCCGTTTCCGCTTCCCGCCAGCTGCCGCCGCCCTTGCACTTGAATGCATGCAATGACACACGATCCCTCCACGAGGCAGCGCTCACGACGGCGCTACGCGGGGCGGAGGTGGCGGCAGCGCAGCGCCAGCGGCCGGGCGGCGCAGCGCGCCGCAGCAGGTCGCTCGAGGGCGTCGTCTTGGACGTGTGTGCCCGGCTGCGGCCAGCCAGCACGAGCTTGAGCTTCCACAGCCCCAGTATGGTGCGCCGCCAGCCGCCGCGCACTCCGACGACGTGCGTGCGCTGGCCTCCGCCCAGTGCTGCGGTCCCGGGAGCAATGGCCGAAAAGAGGCGTGCCGGCGCCCTCGTGGCCTGCGTGGCGCACGATGGGCAGGATGGCTGGACGTGGTTACCTCCTGCGACGGCACGACCCTCGAATGCCGGCACGGCGCTCGCCTCCCTGATGAGCTCGGCAATTGAGTGCGTCGGGAGTGATGACGCGCCGGCATGCCTGCCCACGAGGACGCGTTCGTGGGTGGCGACGTATGATGATGAGCGCCATCAGTACGGCTGGTTCACGTGTGGACTGCCGGCGGCCCGCCCGCTCCAGTACGCACTCAACTGCTCGACGCGAGGGACCCTCTACGTGTCTTGGGTCCGCTCGTACACGCGGCACTGGGGCATCGTGCTGGTGAGCGTGCACGCGCACCGGGCGGCCAAGGGCGGGCATGCGCTCGACACGGCGCTCTTGGCCGAGGCGACCATTGATAGCCGTGACCCGACACGCCGGCATACGTTTGTAGAGACGAGCGCCCTTCGCCTCTCGGCCCCCCTGCCGGCCGCGTACCAGCAGCTGAGCGTCACGCTCACCCCGGTGCCACGAGCTCGTGCCGACAGTGCGAGCAGCCCCACGAGCTCTCCGACGGGCCCACTCGACGGCCTGGCCGCCCAGCAGCGGCGCGTGCACACCGTGGGCCGCGAGCTCGATCGGCGCTGCCCGAACAAGTTCAAGCTCGTCGCGTTGGCATGCTACCCTTGAACTGTTTACGGAAACTGGCACATAGCCTTCTTAGTGACACTATTTTCTAGCCCAGGGGGATCAAGCTAGGGTGAAGGTAACGGGTGTCCAGTGATGTGAGTTTCGGCAAAGGAAGTTTTCGTGCGGAATTCTATGCACGTCGTCAATCAGCGGGTGTCAATGGCTCGGCTTCTCGAGCTGTTCGTCGTGCTCACACTACTCCAGCAGACGGCGGCGCTATTCGCCAAGGCGTCACCAACGATCGTCCGCATGGAGCGTGCCGCTCGCGAGCTTGCCGCTACCTTCATATTCGAGGGCCTTGTGCAGGTGCGCGAGCCGCTCGAGATCTTTGACGACCCGCGGCACCAGTCGTTCTGGTTCGAGTCAAGCAAAGCGGCGCTCGAGGCTGATCTTCGTGGGGCCGCCGACATGGGCGAAAAGACGTACGAGACCGTCCGACCGGTCGCGCCGCCGAGTGAGGAGGAGCTGATGTCCGCGTCGCCGCTGCTCGTCGCCCGTTCGCGCCGTGCACAGCCAACGAAGCGCATCGTGACCGCCGCGCCACTCCAGGCAAAGCTGAAGCTGCCCGCTGGCGCCGAGCCACTCGGTCCGCCCGAGTCGGCGCCCGACACTCGTAGCGGTGCCTCGAGAGCGCTCGTGCGTCAGAAGCTCTCCGCGCTACACTCGCAGCGAGCGCAGCTCGAGGCGGCCGTCAGCGAGATGCTCGACCCGCTGGTCGCGCCCTCGCTCCCGGCGTTTGACCTCGCGGTACTCCTGCTCTTCCTGAGCGAGCTCGCCAGTGGGCTGCCCGTGCCGGTGGCGTCCAAGGAGGCGGCGATGCTGAGTGCCGCCTACTCGGGCGATGCCAACGGCAAGGAGCAGCAGAGCGTGCGGCACGTGCAGGGCGTCCTCGGCGCGTACGCAAGGGAGCGCCTAGGGAGGGAGGTCTGAGCTCGAGAGCTGCCGCAACAGTTACTAAATGCATAACTTATCCTGCAGATCAAACCCTAGTCGACGCCACACCGCCGCCGCCGCCGCCCAACCCGCAACCGAGCGGGGGACGGGGCGGCAGCGGGGCGGCGACGCCGACGCGCGACGGGCCGACGGGGCGCCGCCGGGCGCGGCCCCGCCCGCGCGGCGGGGCGCTCGAGGACGTCGCTCGCGCGTATCATGTGCGTTGCCGACGCGCCGCAGCCGGCTCGTGTCACGTGTGGTTTTTACTCGTACGATCGGCCCCACGGGCACGGCCCGCCCGGGCCCGCGCCGCGGCGCACGTGGCGGCTGGCGCCCCGGCCGTTCGGCCGGGCCGCATGCCGGGCCGGCACGTGCGCGCGTGCGACCCCGACGCCGACCGCGCGGGACCCCGCTAAAAAATGCGTAATCCCCATGCTGGTTTGTGGTTATCCCGTCCAGTATACAAGAACAAGTCAAAAATATCGAGTCATCAGTCAATATCATGGTCAATATCAATCGACTGCTAGTTGAATCTCTAACGGCGCGAGGAGTGTGGATCAGATTGGATGCGACACATCCTGGGTCGCCGTCACCCCACAGCTCTCACCTGCTTTTTGCAAGCAAGCTTTCACCTGCTTTGCAAGCAAGCTTCGATGAGTAGATCAAGCACATCATCCGGAAACTTCATACTGTTCTTGTTCATCCACAGCAGCAGCAAGACGAATCGCTGGGTGGTATCATTGAACATCAAATGATCTTTGCGAGACCACTTGACCACATCCCAGACTTTGATCGTCTTGTCAGTCGATCCGGACACGATCTTGGTCCCGTCCGGGGAAAACGCCACCGACCTGACCCAGGCGCCGTGCGCGTCCGCCTTCTCGCTCAACAGCCCCAGCGCATCTGCCAGAGAAGCCAGCAGGGGTCAGTTTCGGCCAAAGAGGGGCCATTTTGAGGGCAAAGGCGCACCCGAATCCCAGACTTTGATCGTCCCGTCGCGCGATCCGGACACAATCTTGGTCCCGTCCGGGGAAAACGCCACCGAGTAGACTAGGCCGCTGTGGGCGTTCGTCTTCTCGCTAAGCAGCTCCAGTTTGTCTGCCAGACAAGCAAACAGGCGTCAGTTTTGGCCAAGGAGGGGCAATAGGGCTCGCGGCGCACCAAAATCCCAGACTTTGATCGTCTTGTCGTCCGATCCTGACACAATCTTGGTCCCGTCCGGGGAAAACGCGACCGACCGGATCCAGTCGCTGTGGGCATTCGTCTTCTCGCTCAACAGCTCCAGTTTGCCTGCCAGACAAGCCAGCATGCGTAAGTTTTGGACAAGGAGGGGCGATTATGAGCTCGCGGCGCACGAGAATCCCAGACTTTGATCGTCTTGTCGTGCGATCCGGACACAATCTTGGTCCCGTCCAGGGAAAACGCCACCGACATGACCCAGTCGCTGTGGGCGTTTGTCTTCTCGCTCAGCAGCTCCAGCTTGCCTGCCAGACAAGCCAGCAGGCGTCAGTTTTGGCCAAGGAGGGGCGATTTGAGGGCTCCGGCGCACCCGAATCCCAGACTTTGATCGTCTTGTCGAACGATCCGGACACGATCTTGGTCCCGTCGGGGGAAAACGCCACCGACATGATCTCGCGGCTGTGGGCGTTCGTCTTCTCGCTCAACTGCTCCAGCTTGTCTGCCAGACAAGCCAACAGTCGTCAGTTTGGGCCAAGGAGGGGCGATTTGAGGGCTCCGGCGCACCTGAATCCCAGACTTTGATCGTCTTGTCGTACGATCCGGACACGATCTTGGTCCCGTCCGGGGAAAACGCCACCGACATGATGTGTTTGCTGTGGGCGTTCGTCTTCTCGTTCAACAGCTCCAGTTTGTCTGCCAGGCAAGCCGACAGGCGTCAGTTTTGGCTATAAGGAGGGGCGATTTGAGGGCTCCGGCGCAGGGCGCACCCGAATCCCAGGCTTTGATCGTCCCGTCAGCCGATCCCGACACGATCTTCGTGCCATCGGGCGAAAAGACGACCGAGATGATGGCACGGCTGTGGGCGTTGGTCTTCTCCGCTACACAGTTGATGAGCATCGCGATCATCCTGCGAACAAGAGAGAAAAGAAGAGAGAGGCTTGGCAGCGTGTGTATTCGGCAGCATGGAGATATGGGACCACACGAGGCTGCAAGCTGAAGGGCGCTTCAGGGGTCTCGATGCAGACATGCAACCACCAACAGCGTGCCGCGAGGATGAGGGGAATCGCGTGCGGAGTGTGGTTCCGAAGCTCATCGCGAACGGAGAGTCGCATGCCCTCGAGAGAGGCAGCCCAGCTCGGGGTCTCAGGATTGGGCAGTCACGTGGCGGCAAAGCGCGCGGGGGCGGAGAGGAGGGAGGCGGACTTTTGTCAGCGCGCGACTGCGGAATGGCAAGCGAAAAAAAACCACAGTCGTGAGAGAGACGAAGGGAGGCGTAGGGGCAAGGGCATGTGTGCTCCCTGAGATGCACAAGTGCCCGCGGGCTCCGTGTGGAAGAAAGCACCTACCAGGGAGCGGACTCGATGTATTCCGTGTGCGAAGCGGTTTGCGCGTGCAGCGGTGCGTCGCACCGACGCACGTTGAGCACGTAGAGCGACGGCGGAGTGATGCGACCCAGGGGAGGTCGCGCGCGTCGCTATTCCTGTGAAGAAAGATCTGTAAACCGGACGTATTCGAGTTATCTTTGGTTGGGCACGCATAACTCGAATACGTTCGGTCGCACAAACCCCACCGGCCGGGCTCGTTATCTCTTATCAACGCTGCACGCGCGGAAACCAAAGTCTAACGACCGCATAAACCGCGTGTTTCGGCAAAGATGCAAAAGATGATGTCGATGACGAAGTCGAGTGCAATCTATGCAGACACAGCGACGAAAAAGAACCGACATGCGTAACGATGCGATGTGTAACGTTCAACAATACAAGTGGACCTTCGAGACGTCCTCGAGCACGCAGCACCTATCCACATGGATCCGGAGGGTGCCCACATATGTCCGAGGTCGAGGTGGAGGTGACCTCGAGTATCACTCGCTGGCGGCGAGCTGCGGAGCGTTTCACAGCGAGGGAACGATGGCCAGCCAGGCCATCGAGTCCGGCCAGCGCCGTGTCGTACCGGTTGCTCGTGCCCAGCACTCCGAAAGCGAGCACTTCGAAAGCGAGAAATCCGAAAGCGAGCAGTCCGAAAGCGTGGGGATGCGCCACCTCGGCGCAGCTCCCCAAGTGCTTGCCCAAGGTGCTGCAGCTCGGTGGCGGCTGACGGGAACGGCGCGGCGTGCGGCACCCTTGGCGGCGTGGCTCGGTCTCTCAACTCAACTTGTAATGGGGCCCCCGCCCGCCGCCTGCGCCGTTCCGCCGTCTCCCTGTTCTGCTGTGCCGTCGATGGGAAAGTTGCACAGAGGGCATACCTTCTTCTTCTTCAGCCACTCCTCCGCGCAGCCCGAATGGAAAGTGTGCAAGCACGGCAGCGTGCGCACCTGCGGCATCGGAGGCTTGCACGGATCAGAGGTCATCTGAGGCCATCCGAGGGGGGCCAGAGCGCGCACGCGCTCAGAGGGCCCTTGGGCCGTCGGGCAGCTCTCAGCGTGCCTAGCACGGGGCATGTGCGCACACACCTGGTTGCCACAGCAAACGTCCTCTAGGCACACAGTGCATGTGCGGACCTCCTCTGGTAGCTTGGTGACGTCGTTGACCACCCAGCTAGCCTGCGGGCGGCACAGCCGAGCCAGCACGTCAGAGAGGGCGAGGAGGCACAAGGGCGGTACGTCGAGAGCGCACCGTGTGGTGGTCAATGTCATGGGTGGACGCGCCCGCCCTGGGATTGTCCTGCAGGTGCTGCACGAACTCACGCAGGATGAGGAGCTCGAGAGGCGTGATCTCGCGCGCCTGCAGCCGCCGCAGCAGCTGCTCCTGCCGCTCGCGCGAGGCAGTGGAACTCTCTCCGCCGCTACTGCCCGCAGCGGCAGCCTGCAGCTGCGCGAGTGGGCTGGCACCAGCTGGCACGCCGTTGATAGTGGAGCAGTAGGGGCACCGCACGTGCTGCAGCGCGCCCATCTGCGCTGTTGTGAAGATGCCCTGGCAATTGTAGCAGCGGATCTGGGGGCTGCGCCCAAGGGAGCTCTCTCTCTGCGCACCACAGTCAGCCAGCGCGCGCAGCAGATCAGGCAGAGCAGGCTTTGACGCGTCCTGATGTATCCTCCTGTATCCTCCATGATAATACACACAGAGCCTACGCATGCGCGGCCTGAAGGCGTTCGGCGGGCGGCGCACCGGTAACTCTCGCTGCGAGCGCTCGGTTTGCGTATTGCGTGAGTGAGCGCCTCCCATCGGATGCTGATGGTCAGGCGCGCGTGGAAGACGGATCCGCACTCGCGCAGAAAATGGCAAAAGCGTGTCTCGACACAGCGCCTCGAAGTTGTTGAAGTTTCGTCTCGTTCGTCGATTTTCACGACAAGTAACGGATAAAACATCAGCATTGGAGATCATATACATGTACCGAACCGTCCCGGCTCCCCCCGGTGTCTTTTTACCGAACCGCCAGGGTGAAGAAGCGGTGATTTCTAACTTAGTATTCATAAAGGTGAGCTCCAGGTGATCATCTTCGTCTACCCTCAGCTCCGCACTCAGGTCAGACCTTGGGCGAAGGCGTCCGCGGCCACTAGTTCCTGTCCCACGCCTCGCGCCAGCACATGCTAGAAGATCAGGCGGAGCTGACCGCGTGGACGAGCGTCCTGCAGTTCGGACGCATTTTTCAGAACATGACAAGTACCAAATCAGTCATACCGGCCAAGTGGCGCGCGCAGCTCGCGCGGCCCGCATCACTGTATGGCATTTCCTCTTGGTCGTACACCGTGCTCGGGCTCTTCGTGCTCGCCCAGGCTCGCGACTGTCCGAGGTCGCTTCCTGGGGCGACGTCTCACGCGTGCCTGCCCGCAGAGCTCGAGGCATTGCTGGTGATCGTCCAAGGCGCGTTGTCATTCATGGCAGATGTATGGAACATCGGCCGTCCGTCGCTCTTCCACTGCCTCGACCGCTCATCCGCCGTGTGCCTCGTATGTGCTCAGCTGCTCAAGTTCGGGTCTGCCACGCTGCCGGCGGGGGAGGTACTCTTCGTGTGGAGCAGCTTGGCCGTCAGCCTGCTCTGCAAGCTGATGAGTGGCCGCGCTATCGCCGCCGGCTCGGCGGTCAGCTTCGCGCGTTGGCACCTCTGCTGGCACTTCTCTCTGCCGGCTCTGATGATAAGCTATCACTGGTGGCGATGGCGCTTCTCAGAAGTGGCATGCGTGCGATGAGGCATGAGATGATCGGACCCCTGGCCATACGATACGCCTCTACCATGGTAGTCTCGTCCTCCTCAGACGTACCTCCAATACAATCAAACAAATATACCTTACGCCGCCGCCGCCGCCGCCACCACCACCAATGCCGCGCCGCCTTTGGCTAAAGCCTTTTGGTAAAGCCAGAGTTCGCACCGCCGCCGCCGCCGCCGCCGCCGCCTCCACCTCCACCGCCTCCTCCGCTCCGCCTCCACCTCCACCGCCTCCACCGCCGCCGCCGCTGCCGCACCTCCGCGGCCACCGCCTCGGCCCTCGGCAGCGCACACACACATATCGCGCACGCATTCACCATTATGCGGTACCTCATGCGAATTACGAGCACTTATTTATCACCAGACACCACGACGCGTAAAACGTGATATTCTGCTCTCTGATAGGGTGCGGCGCGTTCGAGCTCTCATGTATGCGCATTGCACTGCGGACAGCCACGCCGCCGTCAACTGCTAGTACCGTACTTAGTACACAGCAACATACTGCGCCATCATTCACAGGGAGAAACACCGCAGCGAAAGTGCGCGCGCGAGAGCTCCGCCCGCCGAGCTTCAGTTCTGATGGCCGAACCCCTGTCCGTAAGCGACCAGCGTCACGTTGTCGAAAAAGGAGCGCCCGTTGTCGAGCCGCTGCTGGCGCGGCGAGGGATTGAAGGGCGTCACAAAGGGCTGGCGGAGTGCCTGAGACGTCGGGTTCGCAATCGCCGGCGGGCCGCCGTGGAAGGGTGCACGGTGGTGGTTGAAGACCGATGGTGGGACGCGGGCCGTCATGGGCGCGCGGTAATGGGTCGCGGTAGTGCTGACGTACGTGAGGTCGCGATAGGTGGGCGAGAGATTCTCACGCGCCGGCGGCGTTGCCGGCGGGAAGAGCTGCTCACTCGAGGAGCTCCAGGTGAGGCCGGCAGTGGAGCGGGAAAAGTTGCGATACACGAAGGGGCGCACGACGGTGCGGTTGAAGAATGGACTTTCCGCGGGCACGGACATCGATGGCTTGAGAAGAGGCGCAAAGGCGGCTGGTCTCGTGCTGGGACCTGCCGCTGGGCCCGCCGTCCGGGTAATGCTGGCATGATCGAGGGCGGGACTCCGTGCAGCCTTGACGGAGAGCGCGTTCACGAGATGCGTCACGTCGTCTGCGCTGGTTCGGAGGATGATGTTGTTCATAAGCACTTGTAAATGGGGGAAGGTACGCACAGAGCGGAAGCCGACGCCGGGAGGACAACTTGGAAACTGACTATTTCACAGTTACGGGTAGTTTCGTCGCTGCACAACACGTCTCTAAGGAAAAATGGACCTTGCCTCATGAAACAGAAAACATTTTACGAACATCATACCTGAACTGAAAAAGTTCGCTACGGACCTATTGCAGGAACGCGACACTGCAAATTATGCGAGAAGGTTGGCTGCTGACTTGCGATAGTTGGCCAACGTTTGCTCGACCCCTGCCGCGTCCGCCTGCTCACGCTTAAGCTGTTCGTACAACGCGAGCTTGTCGCCATAGAGGACTCGGACGTCCTCGCGGGACTGCTCGAAGGCCCGATGCAACGCCTCGGCCTCCGCCTTCGAGCTCTCGATCTCGCGCCTTCGGTCGACCGTGCTCAGCTCGTTGGAATGGTGCACGCGCTGAAGCTTGTGCGCGGCGGCGGCGATGAAGGCCTCGACTTCGGCCATCTTGGAGCCGAGCTCAGAAGCCTTGCGCTGCACCATGATCTGGTGCTCGGTCAGGTAGTTGGTCTCGCCCGAGAGCACCGCGAGTGCATTCTCCTTCTGAACGGCGCACTGTGAAATCTGGAAAGACATGTCCTCGATCGCATCTCGCGTCTCGTCCACCGTGTGCTCGCACATCTCGAGCTTGTTCTGCAGCCGTCGGTTCGCCTCGATCAGCTTGGTGAGTTCGGCCTGCAGAGTGCGGATCTTCGCATCGGCCTCCGCCTTGCCCGCCTCGGCTTCCGCGATACGCCGACGCTGTTCCTCGACGAGTCGCATGCGACGCATCTCGCGACGGGCCGCCGGGTCATGTGTGAGCTCGTCGTCCGCCTCGTTCTGGTTGATGGCGGTCTCGGCGTCGATCAAGAGCGCGGTCTTGGCGGCCTTCGCCTCCTCGTCCGCCTGGTGCATCTCTTCGAAGCGACGCACGATGAGCGTCTCGAGCGCCTTGATACCCGCGTCGATCTGGTTCTGATTCACTTGAAGCTCGCTCAGGATCTCGTCCACGTCGCTCTGCACCTCCATTCGACGCCATTGGAGCGCCTGCATGTCAGCCAGCGTGTCCGCGTATGCCTGCCGATGCTCGCGCACCTCCTGTAACAACTCTTCGAATCGGAGCTTCAGATCCCCTTTTGCCCTTTTCATCCCCCGGGGCGCGGCCGACACGCCGACCTCGACGCCGCCATCCTCGCCATCCTCGGCGTCGTCCTCCTCGGCTGCGTGGTGCGTGGTGCGCAGCAAGGCCTCCCTGAGGTAGTTGGCCTTCTCCCCGCTCTCCTCCGTCGCTTCCCCCCGACGCCGCTCGGCCTTCGCGACCTTAAGCTCGTTGAGGGCGGCCATGGACTGGAGGTCGACCCGCGTGGCAGGCCAGCGGTAGAGGAACCAGCTGGCTCCGATCAGGAGGGGCACCGTCATCACCTGCACCGTCATCACGGAGAACCGAAAGTCCCAGAGCTCTGCGTTCACGTACTTGTTATAGAAGAGCAGCGGCACGATGAAGGAGAAGCGCGAGGCGAGGACCCCGAGGATGACGGCGGCAATCAAGCTCCACAAGAGGAGGTAGAAGCGACCTAGGTAGAGCAGCTCGATCCGACGGAACGCTTGGATCTCGTCGACGAGAACGAACGAGATGATCTGCAGCTTGGACACATCCAAGCCCTGCGGCCACTGCGCGTACAAGAGCAGCAGCACTCGCGACGCGATGAGGACCGCGCCGACGCCGGGGAGGAGTGTGATGAGCAAGTAGGTGAGGACGTTGTCGGAGATGGCGACGACAGAGGAGGACCACGGCTGGCCAGTCGCCCGGAGGAAGATGACGAAGCTCACGACGACGATGACGTAGTAGCCGACCACGAGGGCAAAGGTGACGAGCGCCGCCTGCGTGTCCGGGTAGCGCCGCCACGCCGCGCTACACGTGACCACGACGAGCGGGTCGCAAAAGGTTTGGACCTGCATCGCAAAGAAGACGAGGGAGAGGACGAGGACGAGGATGAAGAGGGCGACCGCCTGATTGCGCATCGCATTCGAGCTCGCCGAGGCGTCGCGTGCGTCGGTTAGGAGCCGATTCACGCCATGGAATAGCTCCTTGTACGCACCCGCACTCGGCGAAGGGTTCGCCTCAGCGGCCGCGAGCAACGACCCCGTGTCGGAGCGCGTGTCGAGGCTGTCGAGCTCGGAGCGTCGGTTAACGTCCGGGTGGAGCAAGAACTGATCCGCCCACGCGTGCCGCTGGAAGTAGAGATCCTTCCACTGCCAGTGCTCGATCCGTCGATAGCCGTGCGGCCCGAGCGTCGTCAAGAGCGCGCTCCCCGACACGTCAGCGACTGGATCAAAAGGGGCTGCGCGCGAAGAGTCGAAGATGGCTTCGATGAAGGTGCCTTGGCAATGGCGAGGCACGGGCACGTTGAGCAGGCCAGCGATGGTCGACGGCACATCGATGACGGAATGCACGCCCCCCTCGCACAGGCTCGCCGCGTTTGGGTCGACAGCGCCGCCAGAGCCCGGAGGCTCCCCGAGGCGGGAGCCCATTCGGTACGCCAACAGCGGGACCTCGCGCTCCGGCGAGGAGCCACCACCCGCGCCGCCGGTACTCAGCTGCCCATGCTCCGAGAGCACGAGCAACGTTGTGGGCGGTGCCCCAGGATAGCCCAGCGCCGCGACGACACGATCGAGCAGCGCCGCCTTATCGCGCACCGCCTGAGCGTACGAGCCTGCGGCGTACGAGACGCCGTCCAAGTACCCGGCCGTGTTGAGCTGAGACAGCTGCGCGACGACGAGGCGTGCCGAACTGTTGAGAGCGATGAGCAGGGCCTCCTCGCGCCGCAAGTCGTACGTGTTGGCCTCGGCGCCCTCCAGGTCCTCGTATTGCGGCAGGGACGCGGACACCGAGCCATCCCCCTCGAAGGGCTCGAGCGCCGATCGAAGGAGGTCAACGTGCCAGGGCGTGCCCACGAAGGCGGCGGGCATCTGCAGCTGCTGCATCACCTCGAAGATCGACGAGAACTCCTGATCCGGAGGGCCGATGGGTCAGAGAGGCAATCACAAGAGGCAATCAAGAGGCCATCAAGAGGCCATGAACAACACTCACCTGATCCGGAGGGCCGCGATTGCCCAGCAGCCCGTGGATCTCGGCCTTGACGCCCATCTGGAGACTTACCCAATTAGGGACGGCGAGGGTCGGTACCTCCGCCTGCAGCTTGCACAGCACGCTGCTGCTGCTGTCGAGCCCGGCGCGCCAGCGGGCGAGTGCGGCGCCATCCCCGTCGCCGGACTGCTCGAAGGCGTCGTACCGCAAGCCCGAGAGGACGACGGCTACCACCCGGTGACGATCCGCCGACACATTGTACGGCAGGAATGAGCGCGCCTCGCCCACTGTGCGGGCCGACTGGCCCACAGCATACGCCGCCGCCGCCAGGTACGCAAACGACTGCTCTTCAATCGTCTGCAGCTGCCCTTCGACGAAGAACTCGCCCTGATCTCCTAGGATCGACCAATAATCGTAAAAGGCCATCCAGCCCGTCATCAGGATGATGAACGCCGAGATGAGCAGCACCTGGCGCCGCCCCATGCCCGCGGCCGCCGCGCGCTCGCGGAGCGGCACCAGCCATCGGACCAGCCGCTCCATCAGCTCGAATGTGAGCGGCCGATCCGTCGCGAACGCGGCCTCCTCTTGCATGTGGCGCTTGAGGTGCGTGTTGGCGACGGGTGCGCCCATCTCGAGCAACGAGACGATGACCTTTGGCAAGTCGGCTGACGGGCGTACGTTGAGGACGCCCGAGAGGAAGGCCGCGCGCAGGATCAGGGCCGCGGTTGCCACGCGCAGCAGCAGCAGCACGGTGATGAAGGCGAGGCGCATGAAGGTGGGATAGCCGGTCTGCAGCAGCGAGAAGAAGATGGCCTGCAGCAACTTCGTGGCGGCCGCCTCGAGGAAATGGTCGAGCGAGGCGGAGAGGATGCCGGCGACTACGTGCACCACCACACCCGCTGAGATGAGCGCGTCCAAGACCGCCACGATTCCCTGGATGGATACCGTGCGCAGCTGCTGCCGAGATGCAAACACGTTATCCAGCCGAGGATCGTTGGGAGCCAACAGGCAGAAGATGAACGAGATCAATGCATCGAGCAGCAGACAGCCGAACGCGATGCCGAGCAGCCGATTGCGGCTCTTCCGTGATATGCGGCCAACCTTGCCATCTCTCACCCTTTCGTTCTCTGCCGCCTCCTCCGCCTTCGTCATCACCTTTGACGTGTGCGTAATGGCTTGTACTACCGTGACTTCCTTCCTTTTCTTGGTGAAGGAAGCGACCGCCATATCATCGGCGAAACTGGAGGCTGCATGGGTGGGCCTCACGCCCGTCAGGGTTCGAAGTCCGCTATCCATCTACCTTGCGGGGCAAAACCAGGGGGCTGAATTTCTGATCTGTGAACCGCTAGACGCGCCCTTTCCACCCAAGAAACCGTTCACGCGACCTCACACATGGAGAGCGCACGACGACGCACGCTGACACTCGTACGAACCGAACACCATGGGGCGAGCGTGCAGGGGTAGGCGTCGCTCGGCGTCGGGGTCAAGCGTGTCGCACTTGGTCGCCGCCGTG
>Ga0210239_100399_pt1 | contig 38504 bp, 13 predicted proteins | sample ChrtobMetP5a_0mM_FD_155451 | JGI IMG/M metagenome (GOLD analysis project Ga0210239, IMG submission 155451) | Chrysochromulina tobin associated microbial communities from unialgal haptophyte culture, Seattle, Washington, United States - P5a_0mM | ecosystem: Host-associated > Algae > Haptophytes >... | reverse complement strand
CGCGCGGCGAAAGGGGCGGGCAGGTTGATGGCAAATGGAGAGATGGTTGGGAGCAGCGCCGTCCTCCGACGCGCCTGGAGCCGGCCGCAGCGGGGCGCGGAGGCGCGCGCATGCGCGCGGAGCGCAAAAAAAAAAGGTAGGACGCACGGACGGAGCACGAATTAAAGGGGGTCCGAGCCAGTACCCTGAAAGGCTGCTGCGCTCGCCTTTTTCAGGGTCCCCAGGATTCACTATGCCATGCGGCTGCGCCCCTCTCTCGCTGGAGCGGTCGTCCGAGGGCTGGGTGCAGCGCGCTCGCTGGACGCATCCCGACCTGCACGACGAGCTCGTCGAGGAGCTCGTCTCACTGTCCACACCGTTGGCAGCAGTGGGCGCCGCTGCCGCGCATCGCACGGCGATAGGATACACATTTTTGCTGCTTGGCGACCAGAACGCAGGCAAGAGCACCTTCCTGCACGCGTTCGCGAATGCGGAGCATGCGGGCTGGCTCGAGCTCCTCTCCATCCTGCCGATCCTCAGTGCCTCGTTTGCCAATTCGCAGTTTCGGACGGATGCGCCGGACCCAAAGGGCGGCGCGCCAGCGATGGACCAGCCTCCCTTCCTGGACACGGATGTGGGGCGCACGAGCTTCCTGCTCACGCTCGAGGATTTCAGCCTGTTCGTCGATGAGTATGAGCTGCCGATCGCGATGGACGAGCTGCGCGCGATGTCGGCCGCTTCAGTGCGGTATGCAGCGGTGGAGCTCATCGAGATCGGTGGTGACCACCTCGACCGCATGGCGCGACGCGCAGCTCTACGTGGAAGCCGAAGCATCAATGGCGGCGCCGGCGATGGCCATGGCCATGCTGAATGTGACGGCGATGCGCTGAGGTCGACGCGCGTGGCGCTCGAGACGGCCCTTGGGCGCTCTGAGGAGTTGGTCCAGGCGGCCGAGGTGACATACTACTTTGTGAACGCGAGCACGCTGCTCGCCATCGCGCCGCCCGCCGCGTCAGCACGCACCGTGCGGCTCGTGCTGCATTCGCCGGCCGTGCTCACGCTCGTGCGCCGGATGCGCTACCTCGCGTCGGTGCTGCCGCGCGGCCAGCGCGTCGTCCTCAAGTTGAGCCGGCTCGCCGAGATGGTCGAGATCGCTCGCGGCGGCGGCGCACTCGGCGGCGCGTTGGTCTTCGACGCGCAGTCCATCGAGGCGAGCGTGGCAGATTGGGCAGATTGGGCGAGCGCGGACGAGGCGCTCAGCATGACGCGAGGGCTCAACGCTCAGCTCGACGCGCGTGCCCTCGCAGCGCGGGCCTTGTCGCGCGTCGAGCGCGCCGCTTCGCACACGGTGGCAGACGTTGATGCCGACGCCGACGACGCCGCCCAGGATAACGCCCAGGACAACGCCCAGGGCCTCGAGGGCGCGCAGCTGCTGTGCGCGTTTCTGCCCGAGCTTTTGACCGATCTGCTCACCATGGGCGACGAGGTGGGCGGTGGCGTAGCCCTGCGCTTCGACGACGACGCGGAGCTCACAGGCGCCATGCTGAGCAGTGAAGGTCCGGGTGTCGGTGGTGGTGGCGCGCCGATCCCGCGGCTGGACGCACGCGCCGTCGTGGGCACACTCGCACAGCTGCTGGGGCGCTCGTCGCGCCACGCGCCCATCACAGCGTCCGTCCCCGCCGAGACGACGGCAATGCGCTCGGGTGCTGCGCAGCTGCTCGCCTGCTTCAAGGATGTGCACTCTCGGCTAGCGGCCGGCGGCTCATTCGACCCATGGGTGCGCCCCTCGACATGGCATGCGCACCTGGAGGAGCGGCACGAGCAGCTCGAGCTGCCCGCCACCACGCTCCTCGCGAGCTTTGCGCCGCTCGCTCGCCGGCTCGCTGCCGGCTCGCTCGTGCTTTTGAGCCGGGCGGGCGGCCATGCGCCGATGCGTTTGAGCGTCTCCTTCCACCCTTACGGCGGCGGCGTGCCATCTCACGGCGAGTGGGCGCCGCCGTGGGCGCCGCCGGGGCTGAGCGGTGGGGACCGTGCTGACGAGCTGGCCGTGCGCTTCCCGTACCACCCGCCGCTGCTGCGCGTGATCGAGGCACAGCTCGCGTGTGCGCTGCCGTCGCAGTGGTGGGTCGAGCTCGGGGGCGAAGGCAGCGGGGACGGCGTGGCGGCCGTCGCAGTGGGCATCGACCTGGCGGCGCTTGAAGGTGCCACGCGCTCGCTCGAAGGGCGGCTGCAAGAGCTGCTGCTGGTTGGGCTCACAGCGGACGACGCCAGCTGGGCGCTGTGGCTGCTGCTGCTTGAGGAGTGGTGCCTCGCTCAACGGCTCGCAAGCACCGTCCACGCCAACTCCCGCGCCGGCGGCGTTGGCGGGCTGGTTCGAGCTCAGGAGCTTGAGCTGCAGCTGTACGCGCCCGAGACTCGATGGCGTGCGGTGCTGCTTCCTCATCTAGTGCAGCCGCCGCCGTGCCAAGCCGTGCATCCGGACGAGGTGGAGGAGGGCTCCTGGCACGTGCACCTGCGCATCGAGGACTTGATGCCTGCTTCTGAGCGCCTCGGACGCGGAGATGCGGAGATGGGGCTGGAGAGTGCCTTTTGCGTGGCGTGCGAGTGAGTACAGTTGCCGATCGCAATCCCTCCCATGCAGTATCGGGAAGCGAGCGGCAGGGATCCACCCTGTACTCCGGGGAGAGACCGACCTCAGTCCTCACTAGTTGGGATTGGAGGACCCGCATACCCAGGGGCTCCTCCTTCGTTCTGAGCGTCATCCCGGCATCGTAGAACGTTGAACGAACAAGCGAAAGCGGTCTGGTTACCTTACGAATCCAGTAACGAGTAAGGTCGCTGTTGACGATCCCAGATGACCAAGCACCGCTCTGATAAAGATCGTATGCTCTCAGGAATAAACGATACTAAAGCGTGCCAGGAGCGCCCCCGCGCGGCGGAGAAGGGAGATGTATTCCCTCGATGCTCGAAGATCGTGCGAGTCCGGCCGGTTCTGACATGCGTTCATGCTGTTCTTCTGTTCGGTGTACCTGATTACTTCCATTAGAGACCTAAAGTACAGTATCCGTCCGCCCGTGGTCGGTCCCTTTCACGGTGAGGTTCGCGCGCGTTTCACAGGTCTGTGCGAGTAGCGCCCCAGGAGCGAGTACACTAACTGCTCAGTCCGGCTTTTCGTGACCTCGCGTGTTGACCGGGGTCGGGTCTGTCGTTGGGCGCAAGAGCAAGCGAGCAATGCGAGCAAGGCATGCTTGCTGTTGCGTCAACCGCTTGCATGCATTGATTATTGACGAATTCAACATGTGATTTTGTTCAACTGGCGAAAGTCCGCGGCGACCCGAATTAATTCTAAATTTAGAATCCAAGGGAATCTGCCTTCGCGGGGTTTTCATCACTGAGTGAGCATGTGCGTCGCTTTGCGCTTGCGCGCGCGCGCGCGCCGCCCGATGTGCGCCACAGCCACAGCCACCCTCTGCAGCCCCGTTCATCCGACTCATCGTGTGCACTGTTGCTGCGCGAAACCAGACTTCACGTTGCTGTGCTTATAGCCTTCAGCTAAACGTCCGCGTCCACATCACATGCTGAGCGGCCGTGGCACCTCCTGCTTCCTCACCTTCTTGCTCGTTGGCCACGCGGCCGTGGCAGATGCACAGCGTGTACGGCCACCCCCGCCGCCATCCCCGCCTAAGTCTCCGCCACCGCCCCCATCGCCACCGCCCCCATCGCCATCGCCACCGCCACCATCGCCACCCCCGCCATCGCCATCGCCCCCGCCCCCTTCACCGCGCCGCCCGGACCCCACGACCGTTGGCCCCGGCCTGGTGTCTCTCCCCGCAAGCCAGAGCGGCATGCTGATCACGCTCAGCCTACAGGTGGTTTCCTCGCAAAACACCGCGCTCGCTGATGTGGGCGCGCCGATCGCGCGATCGTACGACGGCCATCCATGGGAGGTGGCGACGACGGGGCCGACAGCCCAATCCGTCTCCTTGACGGGGACGGCGGGCGCGCAATCGATCAACCTCCCGACTCCCGCACCAGGACGGTTTTATCGACTCGACAGCTCCGTCATGAGTGGGCCCGGCAGCTCTGCTGCCGTCGGCGAGCGCCTCGCGAGCCGCTTCCTCATGCAGGGGACGTTCGGACCGACGCTCACCAATTTGCGAAACCTCACTACAGGGATGGGAAGCCTCCCGACGTATGCCGCGCGCCTCGCGACCTTCAACACGGTCGCGATCAATTGGGTGAGTGAGCAGATGCGATCGCCGATGACGCTGCTTCGTGCGCACTATCGCCGCCGCACCAGCCCGCGCCTGTCACCCGTGCAGCGCAACCCGTTCATCGAGGACCAGCCGGCTTGCCAACCCGGCTCCACCTGGCACACTTACACTTTCAACGAGTGGGACCGCGGCTCGAAAGTCACCTTCGAAAAGCTGCCGATGAGCAGCGCCGACGCCGGCGCGCATGGATACCGTCTGAGCGTTGACGGCGAGGTGCGCACCGAGATCCGCTTCAGTGGCGTGGATGCCAACTACACTCAAGTCACCAACGGCCAGTGCACTGGCATGCTCGAGCCGATCACGAACATCACCGAGTGCTCGACCGCGGCGATCGCCCTCAATGGCACCTGGGACAACAATGGCGGCTCGTACTCAAGCAACCCGCGAGCGGAGGACGACGGTCCGAGCGCCTCGTCGTCCAGCCCGAGAGGATGCTATCTCTCGGGGGATCCGCCCATCTTCAACGCACCCACCGGCATGTGGGCCAACACGCGCTCGCTCATGGTCGACGTGCAGGCGCAAAACACGGGCGAGTGCAAATTCGATCGCGTGTGCATCTGTAGGCGAGTGCGACTCAGCCCAGCGCCCCCAGCCGCGCCACCGCCACCGCCGCCGCCGGCAACGGGCACGAGCCTGACATCACTCAGCCTACCACTCAACCAATGCTCTTCGAGCCAGTGCTGCGCGGTGCTCTACAAGGGCGTCGCCGGTGCCAACTGCGGCCCGGTGCCCATCTTCGACTTCACCAACTGGGTGCACCCGGGCGGGGCGAGCCTCGTGACGCCCGCGCAGCTGTGCGGCACGGTGCGCTTCAACTGGCTCTCGAGAAGCCCCTCGCACCTCAGCGTATGCGACGTTCATCAAAACTGCGACCCCGAGGCGAACCGTTGGAGCCCGCCCCTCGCCGGCGGCGCAGTCCGGGTGGGCACGTACTTGGACACGACCTCTGCGGCGTGCGCAACGACCGCGTCGACGAACACCATGAGCCGGCGCACGTTCACACTGTGCTCGCTCGTAGAGGGGATTAACGGACCGCTCGACTACGTTCCTGTCGGCACGCCATGCTGCAGCCCACGCGAAGGGTTGTCGAGCTGCAAGACGTCCAGCGAGGAGCTCTTCACTCAACCCAACCCAGCCATCGCCCTCCCGAGCGACCGTGCCGCCACTGACCCGCTGAGAGCGCAATCGGTCGCCGCCGCACAAATCACCTTGGTGCCCGCCCCAAGCCCGGGCTCGGCGAATCTGCACGTGCTCCAGAGACTCGCCGTGCCGTGCGCCCTCTCCTCGCAGCGCTCGCTGACCCACATCCAGGTCATTGGCAGCGATGCGTCGTCGACATGGTACCGGCTCGACCATCGGGTGGTGTTCCAGACCAACACAGTGGAGAGCCCGTTCGCGGGCGTCACCAGCGCCCACGACGGAGTGGTAGGCGCGTGCCCGTCCCTCGTGCGCACGCCATGGCTCAACGCCGAGGGTTGCACGCGTCGGCCGTCGTGCGCGCAGCCCGACTTTGGCTCTGCTCGCTTTCAACTGAACCAGTCGAGCCTTCGCGCTTACTATGAGCGTGCGGGCGTGCTCGCGTACGCCGTGAGCGGCCTGCGCCTCGATAGTACGCTCGCGGGGACCCCGTTTGCCTCGCAGTCTCCGTGCGAGCCCGGAATCTCCCGCTGGAAGCGTCTCGGCTACACATCGTGCGACCAGGTGCCACCGACTAGTGGCGGCGGCACCAACACGGCGCTCGATCCCGCCACGCGCAGGGCCATTGAGCAGACGCTCTTGGCGAGCTCCGACGCAAACGAGTACTTCAAAGACATCAACGTGGTCGCCTACATCACTGGACGAGTGGGAAGCAGCTGCACGAGCTCTTACAATGGAGTGTTGACGATGGGCGCGCGGCTGACCATCGCGGGGAGCTGCTGGCGCCAAGTGGCGCGTCAGGAGGGCAACGTTTACGACTTCTCATATTGGGCAAACTGGCACCCTGGCAACCTCAACTTTGACAACAACGACAACCCCATCGAGCGCTTCGCCAAAGCCGGCGTCGTCGAAATTCAGTTTCCGAGCACCCATTCGATGTCCAGCCGCTTCAGGCTCACGACGCGCTTCCAGAGCGACGGCAAGCTAAGTGGCCGCTTCCTCCCGTACTTGGGCCGGTTTGGCGACGTTGTCGACTTTGCAACGCTGCCCGCTGCCGCGCAGCCTCGAGAGATGGCGGCCTATCTGGGTGCGGCGCGTGTGGCAGTGTCAGTCGCGAATGGCACGTCGGAGCAGGTGTGTGGTTCGCCGGGCGAGGTGCGCTCCGAGCCGCTGCTAGGCCATCGGTACAAGACGTGGATGGGACTCAACCAGAAGGGGGGGGGCGCGCTCGTGGTGCCGCACGACCTCCAGAACGGCAAGATGATGGTCTGGACCACAGTCGTGCTCGGCGCCAACGATCAGTTGCGCCAGCGCGCCGCCTTTGCGCTCTCGCAGATCCTCGTCATCGGCGAGCAGGGTCTGGAAGACGGCCTGCGTAGCCACATCGAGGAGTGGGTCGTTTACTACGACATCTTCGTTCGGAACGCCTTCGGCTCGTACCGTGCCATCCTCAACGAGGTAAGCCACTCGCCTATGATGGCTAAGTACCTCACGTACGATCAGAACCGCGGGCTGCACATCGCTGGCTCCAATGCCGACGAGAACTATGCGCGCGAGACCATGCAGCTGTTCACGATCGGTCTCTGGCAGATGAGGAGCAATGGCACTTACGAGACGGATGCGGCGGGCGCGCTCATCCCAACGTATGACAACGCGGACATCATGTCCTTTGCGCGTGTGTGGACGGGCTACTACAAGCAGGCGTCGCGGGCGAATCAAGAGAACGAGGGCTATTGGAATCCGCAGCCCGATCCGCCCCGTCCTATTGGCAACTTTATCGATCCCGTCTTTCTGGATGCGTACGTTCGCGACTACTTCCCAAAGATGGATCTGCACGACCGGTACCTCGGCGACAGGTACCCGCTCTGCACCGACCTGCCGACGAGGGCCTTCCTTCGCAAGGGTGCCCGGTACCGCTACCTTGGCCGCGCCTCGGCACAGCCGCCCTTGGGTGCCGCGTACCCGTATGCACCAGATGCCGGCTTTGCCCAGCACTCGTACCCCTTACTCGGCGGTAAGGATCCGTATCGCAATGACTGGTACGACAGCGAGGGCAACCGAGTGCGGGCCGGATGGGTCAACCGCACGGAGTGGTTGGCTGGCGTGCCTGACGACACACAGCCGCGCTTTGTGCTCGCAAACTCCTCCGCACTGTACGCGCAGCTTTGTGGCGGCGTGTCGGGCGCATGTACCTTCCCCCTCGAAGTCACGCTGAGCGCCAACCTCGCATGCACCGGTCTCGAGTGCGACGTGGACACGGCGCGCACGGTGCAGCTCACAAGCCCCGACGGGGTGACCGTCGAGTACGAGTACGTGCGCGTGCCGTGCGTGGAGCTCACCTGGTTCACGGGCGGGCGTGTCGTGACGGATGGACGGTTGGGGCAATGCGCCAATCCGCAGACCGCTGCGGCAGGCCCGGCGTGCTGCCGCAACGATGGCAGCGACGACGATGGCCATCATCAGTGCCGGTACTTCGTCGAGCGCGTGACATATGCAACTGCTGCGCTGCGCTGCAACACCTCGACGCCGACCCCATCAGGGCGCGGTAATTGGGCTATGTGTGACATTCTCAACAACCGCGGCGCCGAGGGCTGTGGCTACGCGGGCTCCGATGACCCGCGCTCGCAAGCGTACCTGTGGTCCCGACGGGCATGCCAAACGTTCGTCCAGGTGCACTCGGAGCCGGAGGGCTGGGTGGGCGTGGTCCAGGAAGTGGCTCCAGGTCTTTCGGTCGGCGACCAGTTTAAGCCGCACGCGGACGAGAAATTCCGGGTGCGCTGGGCTGCAGGTCTCTTCCCGCACCCGAGCAATGGCTGCCTCACAGGTGGGCCAACGCCCGGCCTGTGCGTTGTCGACACTAACCCCGCCACGCTCATCCCGACGTGCAAGTGCACTGCAAATGTCGTGGAGGCAGCCGTCTTCACCAACGCTAGTGCCCTACCCACGGCGGCGGAGGTTGTGGAGCGCCTCGCCATCGGCTCGGTGTCTCCTATAGATTACGACACGGGCACGTTCATCCAGTGCACGACCCCCGCGTGCAATGCCGCGGCACCCGCCGTGAAGATGTACCTGCGTGGTGGCACCCTCGACAATCGCGCCATCTTTGAGGTCGTCATCAATGGCACAGCCACGTACCTCGCCAACAAGGAGAGTTTGGTCTCCCTCGGTAACTTCTCCTTCCGCAATCCGCCCAAGTTCGTGTCCTGGGTCGAACCTGCCAACCGCGACGCAGAGTACGAGACGAGTGCGCTCCTCGACCATCTCGTCTACCACCCCAACACGGCTCCCTTCATCGTGTACCGCCTCATCCAGCGGCTCGTGACATCCAATCCGTCGCCACGCTACATGAAGGCCGTCGTGGACGCCTTTCGCACCGGCCAGCTGAACAGCAGCGGCCTCACCTTCTCGGGCCGTTACGGCGATCTCGGCGCGACCTTCGCCGCCATCCTGCTCGATCGTGAGGCACGCTCTCTCACTCTCGAGCGCGACCCATCCTTTGGCCAACTGCGCGAGCCCGTGCTCAAGCTGCTGCACCTGATGCGCGCCATGGAGTTTGTGAGCAAGGATGGGCGCGAGGTCGAGCTCGCTGGCGTGTTCAGTGCCATCGGGCAGCAGGTCTTCCAGAGCCCATCCGTCTTCAACTTCTACAAGCCCGAGTTCAGAGGGGACGGGGCCGTCCTCGCCGCCGAGCTCGCGTCGCCCGAGGCGGAACTGAGCACCGCCCCCTCCCTCGTCGGCTTCTTGAACGGCGTCTCCTCACTCGTGCGCCTCGGCCTGACCAGCTGCGAGGACGGCTTCGGCTCCCGCGTTTCGACCGGTAAAATGGACGTCGGGGGCGGCTTCCCGCCCATCGCTTCGAGCAGGAATTGTGACTTGCCCGCCCAGCGCCACTTCTCGCCCCCGCAGCTGGGCGCCGTCGATGGCTCAAGTTCCGACGGCGAGCTTGCGTTTACGCCCACGAACCCTTCTGATGCAGCCGCGACGGTCGCCGAGCTCGATCTGCTCCTCACCGCCGGCCGCCTGTCGCCCAACACGCGCGCTCTGCTCGAGTCCGAGTATGAGCGGATGCGCCTCGGCCCGCTTGGTCGGGCCGAGTACCTTGTCGCGACCACCCAAACTTGCTCTGCTTGGATGGGGGCGGATGTCACGTCGATTGCAGAATGCCAAGACGCAGCGCAGTACCTGGACACCAACAACCTCCGCGACATCAGTCGCTTCACGGCCACGGATGACGGTAGGACGGGCTCACGTGAGCGGCCGCGTGGCTGCACCCACCGCAAGACAAGCTCCCGCGAGGACCTTAATTTCAACGTCGCCGGCAGCAACTACGGCTTGTGCACGGTCAACTGGCCCTGCCTGTGCAAGGTGTCGGGCGAGCGGCATGCCCTCAAACGCGTGCAGGAGCTGCTTGTCATGAGCCCCGAGTTCCACAGCGTCAATGAACCTCAACCGCACGGCGACGCGCGCGGCGCGCCTCCCAACACGGCCTCGCAAGGGCGGCCGTACAAGGCCGTAGTGGTCCTCTTCCTCGACGGCGGTTTGGACTCGTGGAATCTACTCGTGCCGCACTCGGGATGTGCCGCGGGCAACTCCTCGACCAGCTACGAAAGCTACGTGGCCGTGCGGGGCATTGTGGCTCTCGAGCACGATGAGCTGCTCGAGCTGTCGGCAACCGTCGGGCAACCGTGCACCACCTTTGGCGTACACCCCGCGCTGCCCATCGTGCACAGCCTGTACGGGGCGCAAGAGGCCGCATTCTTTGCCAACACGGGCACCCTCGTGCGCCCCATCACTAAGGCGCAGTTCCAAGACGGTAGCGCGGAGACGCCGCCCTCGCTCTTTTCGCACAACATCCAGGTGCGCTCCACCCAGAACGTGCACGCGCAGAAAATCAGCTCCGGGGGAGTGCTCGGACGCATCGTCGACGCGCTGAGCGCGCCGGGTGGCCCGGCTTACCGCTCGGCCGCCTACTCGCTCGATGGCCTCAAGAAGATGCTCGACGGCGAAAATACGTATAACGTCCTTGACAGCACAGGCGCCAAGCGCCTCAACCGGGCTGGCAAGCTGCAGACGCAGATTATGAGCCTCACCGCGGGTCGTCTGCGCTCACTCTTCACGGAGAGGTACGCCTCGTTCATCGAGAAGTCGATCATCTCCTCTGAGCTGCTCGGATCGAAGCTGGAGACGGTCACTCTCCTCTCGACGCGATGGAGTCCTCGCGACTCCATCAACAACGACTGCTTCGAATCCCTCACGTGCAAGAAGTTCGAGCAGGTGGCGCGCGTGATCGCGTCGCGCAACCTGCTGCAGGAGGAGCGCCAGGTCTTCTACGTCGAGGTGCTCGGCTTCGACACGCACACTTCAGCGAAGGAGACGGTGCAGTATCTGCTCGATGACATCAATGGGGCACTCACCGCTTTCGTGGACGAGATGCGACTGAGGGGCGTGTGGAACAATGTAGCCGTGGTCACCGCTTCCGACTTCGCCCGCACGCTCGACAGCAACGGCGCAGGCACAGACCACGCGTGGGGCGGCAACTACCTTTTGCTTGGCGGCAGCGTCAAAGGCGGGACGATCCACGGCCAGTACCCGGCTTCACTGCGAGGTGATGTCGAGGTGATTCGCGGCCGGCTGATGCCGACTACTCCGTGGGAGGCCGTCTGGTACGGTCTCGCCCAATGGCTGGGCGTGCCCGACACCCGCATGGCCGAGGTGGTGCCCAACGCGGCCAACTTCCCGAACGAGGAGCTGCTCCGCAGTGAAGATCTCTTCACTGCCTCCATGGTCGGCGGCGTTAGGAGCAACTTGAGCGGAGACGACGGCATCATCAGCACAGAAGGGGTGATCATCACCGCGGTGCTCGGAACCGTCATCTTGGTCGGCACCCTCATCGGCATGGGCCTGTACAACATGCATAAGCGCGGAGTGCCGATGCCATGGCACTCTTCACCGAAGACAGCAGTCACAGCTGGCAGCTCTCCGGTGGCCTCGGCCGCCTCGGCTGCGAGCAGCACCGCTGGCCCGGCCGAGAGCTCGGCCGAGAGCAACAAATGATTGAGCAGCAAGCGGCGCGTGCTGCCGGCTTGAAGGCAAGCCAACACAATTACAACACAATGCATGCAAAGGGCCGGCGACCCGGCGTGCGTTGTTCTGGAGTGTGCTGACTAGTACGACGTCGACCGATGTTGGGGCACGCCGCGTGTGGGGAGGGGGCGTCAGGCAGAAGATGGGTATTTTTATCTGCGCAGAGTCTGAACTATCTCAAGGACCGAGAGGCGGGCCTGCTGATCGTAGGCTGCGTGAGAGCAGGTTGATAGATGTAACGGAGCATGGAGAGCGTGGGGTGACGGGGGGGGTCCTATACATTTTCTGCGTGTGTGTGCGTGCGTCTCTCCCAGACACCCCGGCTGCTGTCCCGCGCTCCGATAGGCTACTACAATGAGCCCGGGCAGCGGGCGCAGTGTGTCTCGAGCAGCACAGTTCCAGTTGTGCGAATGTGCGGTACTTCGTGATCGGTTAAATAGACCGGTCACTAACCGCAAACCGGTCACCCCGGGGTCCGGGCCGTTCGGGTTGGGTTGATCTTGATGTCCCCCGGTCCGAGACTCGAGACTGTCGGCCGCGTACAGCACGCTCCCACAAAGATCAAAGTGCTAACCGCTCCCGACGGTATCCCGCGCGACCGGGTGCACGGTCCGACCACGCGGGCCCCGGAGCTCGCGACGCACGCCCGTCACCCGTGGCCGTGCGGGCGGCGTGGGGGGAGAGTACTCGGGAGCTCACTTGACACTTCGTTGTCTGCGTTTCGTAGATCGTACTTTGAGGACTTTAGTTTGACGTGAATCTGAATGCTGAATCAAACCTGCGTTAAAATTCCCGCCGGGTCTCCTGTGAGAATCATTGGCCAGAATCGAACCTGTCCGCGCTCCGGTCGGGAAACGTGCAAACCTATCGATCTTCGCACACTCTCGAGCAATTGTGAGCCCACTGCTGTCCACGCGTGCTCCGCCTCCATCATGTCGCGTCCCCAAAGCCCACAGCCTTCGCCAAAAACTGTGTTGGTTCTCGCCGCCATCCTGGGGTATCCCCTGCAGCTGTGCACCGGTACGAAGCATCTCGACTCTGCTGACGACCGAGGCCATCCGGCCGCGGTGATCACTCCCCCGCCCCGGCGGCACCTCGTTCGCCCACAGCTCAATTCCTCCCCCGCCGCGCCTCGGTATGCTGTCCCAAGCCCCGTGCCCCCATTTCTCACGCCACCGTCGCCAAGTAGCGCTTGCCATCCGCGTCGGCATTTGCAGCCGCCTCATCGGCGAACGCGTTGGCCTTTCGCACCCCGTCGTTCATCTCGCCGAGCAGCTTGGCGAGCGCCACGTCAATGCCCGGGTGCAGTTCCGAGCGCGTGCCGTCGAAGCTCACGTACGAGCGCCCGTCGTAGAAGACGTCATCAGGAAGCGGCGCGTGGTCGCGCAGCTCATCCTTGACAGCCTGCGTGTGCTCCGCTGGCAAGGTGGCGAGCGTATAGAGAGGCTGGCGCGGAGGCAGTGGCCGGCATCCAAGCAGAATCTCTGCGAGCGCGGCCGAAGTCAGCCCGCGGCACAGCACAGTCAGCCCCGTCGGCTCGGCCTGCGCAGACGGCACCGGAGGGCGCACGGTGCCCGCCGACGCATCCAGATTGACCACGGCCGCACCGCTGGCATCGGCGCCGGCTCCAAGCACGCGCAGCGAGCCGTATAGGAGCAGAATCTGCGCCGGGTGCGGCGCGCCCGGCGCTGGCGCGTTTGCGGGCTTGGCACAGCGCGCGGTGAGGGCCGGAACGAGCAGGTTGAGCGCCACGGGCGGCGGCGGCGGCACGTGCAGCAAGAGCACACCGTCGAGCGCGGGGTTTGGCGTGGCGGCCGCCGCGCGAGTCGCAGCCCAGCCGCCTGAGACGGCGCGTGCCGCCACCATCGCCGGCGCATAAAAGGGTGCGGGGACGCTCATGCTCGGGTGAGTGGCGGAAGAGCCTGCGCTGGCTGTGGAAGGAAGCACCATCGCCGCGACAGTGGCGCCCGCGGCCCGGGCGCCGCGCGGTGCACGAATGAGGGCGGCATGGGGCGCCGTGGCCGCAAAGAGCTTCGAGAGGCTCGCCTCTTTCGCGCTGTCGAGCTCAGACATGTGGCACGCGACAACTGCTTGCGTGTATCCGTCATCGAGCAGCTCGAGCACGCCTGGCGCACAGCGGACGTCGCCGTCGGCCGCCCACGACTCGAAGACACGTGGCGCGTCCACGCACGCCACGGCGGCGCCAAGGCCGAGCTGGAGCCCGCCGGCGCCGGCGGCCGAGTGGACGGCAGCGCACGCCTGCACGACGGCCCGCGCCGCGCTTGGCATCTCGGCGAGCCCGCGCGTGGTCACGAGCACGCGCTCGGGCAGCGAGCCGCCGCCAGCTTTACCGGCGGCGAGGCTCGCCTTCAGCGCCGTCGCGAGCGCGTGCGCATCGCAGCGGCCGTCGTCCGCAACCCATGCCGCCGGGTCGGGTGCGGGCAGCCACGCGGCGGAGGAGCTGCTCAGGTCGACAGCGCCCGCCCCGAGCTCGGTGAGCGTCGTGCCGGGCAGGCCCACCAGCAGCAGCACCGATACCTGCCGACCCTTGGTGCCCGTCACGACGCCAGTCACGAAGGGGCACTCGTCGAGCGCCGCGTCGTCGACGCGGGCAGCGGCGGCGGAGGGCGTAGTCGGGGGTGGCAGCGCGGCGACGGCGCTGGTGACGGCCTTGGCGGCGCGCGTGGGCCACGTGGACGAGAGCGTGCTCGTCGGGAGCGCGAGCAGTGGGGCGCGCGGCACGGGCGCATCGATGTTCACCTCGACGCCTCGCTTGGCCCACTGCTCGCGCCAGGCGGGCACCACGGTGCGCCGAAGCAGCCTGCGCGCCACCCCGCGCGTCACCCCAAGGGTCACGTCGAAGAGGGCGCGTGGGTCGCTCGCCTGAGCAGGCTCGGCAGGGGGCGTGCTCAGGGCGACGTACAGCGAGGCGCGCGAGCCGAGCACGAGCGGCAGCTGCTCGGCCTGGTAAAAGAGGCGGACCGTCATCAAGCTGTCTTCGAAGAGCACATCGCTCTCGGCGACGGCGGCGGCGGCGTCGGCGGCGGCGTCGGCGGCGGCGTCGGCATACGAGAGCGCTCCCTCGTGCTCATAAAGCTCGACGCGTCGCGGCGACATGCCCACATCGAAGAGCAGTAGCATGGCTCCGAGTCGCGGGTGAGAGAGGACCGCGCCGCGCTCGTACGCGTACATGAGCACGGGCAACGGCTGGACGGCGCTGTGCGGTGACAGGAGCGCGATCCCGTCGATCGGGTCGGCGATCGGCTGGCCGAGCAACCCACCCACGAGCGGGTGCTCCGGCATCCTGGGCTGCAGCGAGCCGGCCGCCGAAGAGACCTGTAGGTGTCCGAAGGCGATCGTGGCGGCCGCCACGCACGCGCTTGTCAGGTCGGTCGAGGCCTCGGCCTCCGGCCCGTGAGCCCGCCACGCCTCGTACGTGGGCACGCCGGCGGTGAGGGCCACGACTCCGCCGCCTTTAGCTGAGGCGACGGCCGTGTACGTCTGCCCGTACAGCAGGCCACCGAGTGGGGCGTCCGTGCCGCCCCCGCCGCTCGTGGGGCGCTCAACGCCTTGCAGCGACAGGACGACGCGCAGCTGCACGAGGAGCCGCCCCGCCGCCGCCATCGCCGCCGCCGCTGCGCCGCTGTAGCTCGAGCCGAGCGCGTCGACGCACGTCGCGCTCACTTGCAGCCGGGCGGCCAACGAGCTCGCGTCGAGAAAGGCCGCGGGCGCGGCGGCGGCACTCGTCGCGAGCTGGGCGCGCGCTGCGCGAACGACGAGGCCGGAGAGGATGCACTCAAAGAGCGGCCCGGACGCGTCCGACGTACCTGACGCCGCGGCCGCGAGAAGTTCGGCCGCGTCCTGCGCAGCAAGGGCGTGGTCGGTCGCGCCGACGAGTGCGCCGTACAACCCCTGCAGCAGGTCGGAGGAGGCGAGGAGGGCGTCCTCGAGGCCGCTCGTGTCGGCGGCGGCGGCGGCGGCGGCGATGGTCGCGCGCAAGCCGGCGGTCTTCCGTTTCGGAGGCGCGGCGCTCTCGTCAGCGTCGATGAGCTCCTCAGCGGCTTCGTCCGTGCCGTGCGGCGGCGCGCGCGCGCCCGTGCTCAGGAAGTACGAGCGACCCGCATAAAGCGGGCCGAGCGGCTCGGTGACCTCGCAGCACAGGTGGCGCGAGAGCAGTTCGGGCCCCCCCGCCTCGCCCGCGCGCGCCGCCGAGCAGCTCGTCTTCGGCCCGTCGCCGAGCAGCGCGGTACGCCCGCCAACGAGGAGCGACACGCGCCCAACGAGGGGCACGTCAGGCGCAGCGCAGACGGCGGGCGCGAGGGGTGCCTCGCCGACCACCGCGGACGCGCTCGGGATAGTGCGCTCGCGCAGCTTACCATGCGCGTGGTACGTGAGCGCAGGCTCGAATAGCTCAGCCTCCGACAGACGCACCGCGCGCCCGCCGTCGCAAGCGACGTCGACCGACTGCAGGCAGTCGGCGAGGCAGCCGGCGAGGCGCGGGGCCTCGACATCCCGCAGCCAACCGAGCGCCGGGGCGTCCAGCTGCAGCTGCAGCGCGCGCAACGCCTCCGCCACACTCGTCACCTCGTGCTGCTGTGTGAAGAAGCCGCCGCCCGTGAGTGCCTCAAAATCCTGCAGTGCAAACGCCTGCACGAGTGGCCAGAGCTCGATAGCGGCAGCGGGGCCCTTGCCGCTACCCTCAGCGGGTGGCAGCGCGACGCCCACGCGGCCGACGCCGCTTGCCATCGCGATGAACGACCTGATCTTATGCTCCTCCACCTGCTCGACGTCGTCCTCGAGCGCCACGGGCGGCGACCAGACCTGCAGCCTGCGCCAGCGGGCGACACGAGGCTGCAGTGCCGCCCACAGCTTTGGCGGCGCGTAAAGACGTGCCGCGTCCGCGGTGATCAGCAGCACCGCCTCATCGAGTGCGTTGTCATGCTTAGAGCCCCAGATCTCGCGGCCGCTTAGGCCGGAGAAGAGCCAGTCGAGCGCCTCCCGCGAACCCGCGTGGTTGCGTCCGTCCACGCCGCCCACAAGCAGCAGCGAGTCGATATCCGGCGACTCGGCGATGAGCGCCTGAATGGCGGCGAGGCGAGCGGTCATGTAGTGTCGCGGCTAATCGCGTTTTGCCGCCGCGGAAGCTTCGTCGAACGCGCAGACGAAACCCCTTCCTACCCTCTAGAACTGGGATCTGGCGTATTAGCCTGATCAGTATCCATGTGTTACGCCGACCTCAGGCAACTGGGGTTTCTGGTCCCAGGTCTGCCAAGAAGGCGTGCACTTGTGGCCAAGAAGCAAAGCTTTTACTCTCGACTCACGCGCGCCTCCAGACATCGGGCTTTCCCCACAGGGAGGAAAGCCCATTTTCGCGCGCATGCGGCCGGGACACCGTCACCGGTCCCAAAACACAATGTCTCTACTCGCACCCCCCCCAATCAAACGCCTAATCAGGTGTTGATTGCCAGGGTAGAGACTAGGTCTCCTATGATGCTCGTGTATCACCCCCCCTAATCAAGCGCCCAAACGGGGGCTGGATTGCCAGGGTAGAGACTGAATCTCGTATGATGCCTGTGTAGCTCCACTGTGTGTCGCACTCAACCGTCGCGCATTCTCTTGTAGTATGAGCTATGCATGCACGGCCATCCAGGGTACTCCGGCATTTGCCGCGGGTCGTCCTCGCATTCATCTGGGTTCCGTCTCTCGTCGTACTCCGAGTATTGGTCGTCGTCATCGTCGTCATCGTATGAATCGTCGGCAGCCATTTGCGCCAAGTGGGAACGCGCGTTTTCGTACTCCTTGGCCTCGTACCTCAGATCGTCGTACGGGTCGTTCTTCGGGTCGAGGCCCGCGATGATAGCCTTCTTCTCGTCGCTCGTGAAGGGGCGATTCACATTCAGATTGACATGCTTGAGCTTCAAGATCTTGACCTTGCGGTACTTTGTCGTCGTATACTCGGTGACAAGGCCAGCCGTGCGTCGTGCCTCTTTGATCTCAATTGCGACGATCGCGTCCTTGATGTTCGCGTCCATGATCTCGAGGAGGGTCAGATCGTCTCGGCCGACTGTCATGTCTTGGAGAACGTGTGCTCGCTCGAGCTCGTGCGCACACATGTCGTCAGTGTCCATGTTGAGCTCGTTGCCTAGGTAGATGCGAACATATCCATCGGCACACCAGGTGAAAACTCCAGTCTGTTCGTTGTCGCATATGACCTGTGCGAGCTCCTGCGACTCTTGGACAAACTCCTCGAAGTCGAACGGGGTTGCGTCGTTGAATGGTTTGGAGTATTCATCGAACAGGTAGTTGAGGCGGAATGCCCGACCTGCGTTGAATGTGCGATCATCATCATCCATATGAATGCTCGGCGGTGAATCACCCTTGAAGAGTCCGCCCTTGTAGGGTGCAATCGACTCGGTGTCGCCTTCGCCATCTGCAACGGCAGCATACATTCGCGTTCCAAAGTGCTCCAGGTCCGCATACATCTCGTTGCGGTCAACGAACAGTCGATGGGCAAAATACTTCGGGTCCGCATGCATCGTTTGGGGTTCGGTGAGTTCAAGCGCCGAAACCTCAAGTCCGAACAGGTTCGTCACGGCGGTGGTTTCGAGTTCGAAGGCATTCATCTCCGTGGTGATGGGCCCCTTTGGCTTGGCCACTTCGTTTGACGTGTATGCCACTGACTCTTTTAGCTTCTTCGCCGAGACCCACTTGGTGAGAAAGTCGGCCGCGTTAAACTTGTCGGAGACGTGCACGATCTTGACCTCGCCTGCTGCCACATGCCCCTGGAGCGTCGCATAGCGCCGGAGTGCGTGCTTGAGGCGAATCGCTGCGTTGGGATCATTCGCCACTCGCACATTCGCGGCATTGTCTGATCGGATGATTGTCGGTCCTTCGAGTACCACGCCCATGGCCCTTGCAGCCTCCTGGACCGGGATGACCAGCTCAGCGCACTTGGAGGTCGTGATTCCCTCACCTTCGGTCGATGAGTTGACGGGTCCCATCTTTTTGGTCTCGCACACGATGGCCCCGTAGTTCATCATGATGATGCATCCGTACAAGTTTCGGTCGCCCCACGAGCAATCAGCGACAGCGTGGATGCCCGGCTCGCGTGGCACACCCGTAGCGAAGCTCACCTCGAGGCAGTTCGTCTTCGACTCCTCGATCTTGGGGTGATGGTCGTGCGCCGAGTAAGTAATGCCGCGTTCGCGTTGCTCGTATGCCATGATCATCGCCGCTTGGGCGACCGTGACTGCCTCGGGTGGTGCTCGCGCCATGATGCTCGATAGCCGGTGCGCGATGACATTCAGCTCACCTGCTGACGCGCGCAAGAAGTAGCGAATGCAGCCCGTCAGGACCATCACTAGCATGCAATGCTTTGTGCGTTTGCCGTCGGCCCGTGGTGCCTCCATGACCATGCCATCGGCGAGCTTTTGGAGCTTGTCGCCTCCCGCGTGGAGCGCCTTGAATTCCTTACGCGCTTTGGCGCTCATGAGCTCCGGGCAAAGTTCCTTCATCTTGGCCTCAATCAGTTCCGGCATCGAAATGTTGATGACCGTGCCGTCAACCGAGCGTGTAATCTTGTACCCCGCGAAGGACTTGGGCTCGTGTTCGAATGAGACGCCGATGTACTTCCCTTTCAGGTATTGAATGATCCTGTTTGCGATGCCATAGCTCTTCCCGCAGCTGATCAACAGGTCGTCGACGATCGTACCCATAAGGGCGTCGTCGTCTGCCGTTTGGAAACGCCATAGGCACCCGACGTTTTCGCACTGCTTCCAGCCGAAAGTGCGCAGGTCCTTATCAAGGGTCATTTGCCATTCGTAGCCGGCTTCCGGCTCTCCGAAGAGTGGTGGCCCGAGTTCTAGGACGAGCTCCGTGCCATCCTCGTCATACTCTTGGCACGTAGCAGGGCAGCGTAGGAATCGACGACCACGCGATGTAGTTGCGTTCGTGTACGCTTGGGTCACATCCGCCTTAGTCAAGAAACGCTTGTTTGCCGCCGCATGGCTAAGGAGCATCTTCATGACGACTTCGTCCATCGTGGTCGATGATGTGGGCGTCGTGCTTACGATGCCTTTCTTGCGAAGTACTTCCTTGCCTCTTGGCCCTCCGTCGAGGCTGTGGCGTGCCGAAAGCTTGATGAGCTTGTTAGTGCCGGGGTCCGTCTTAACCACGTTGGTCGTCACACACTCGAAGACTGGTCCTGCTTCTTCGGCTTCATCTCGGCGTATCATTTGGTTGCCCCGCACCGCCTTGAGTGCCTCGAATGCCTTGCGGTGTGCCTCGATCCATTTGTCGCGGTCCACCGATTTCATCACTTGTCTGTACCCCTTAGGTTGGTCGATGGTGGCCTTTTCGCCAGCGTCCGTCGTGTACTCGATGGCAGTGGACATGATTTCGTACATCTGTACGCGGTTGCCCTCCTCTGTGTTGTATTCGAGCATAGACGCTTCCGCCTTCGGCCTTTCAATACTTTTATTCCATCCCGTGAACGGTACGTCGGCGACGCGCGCTAGGATCGTCTCGGGCGCGTCGCCCGTCTGCATCGGCGGTGCGTAGTCGCCCATGAGCACCTCGATGATCGACTGGGTCATCTCCGAGTCGACTGTGACGAACTCAAGTGCTGCTAGCGCCACTTCGGCGACCGTCGTCAGCTTGGAATGACGCGTCGTCCGAGTGGGTGGCGCCTCTGCCTTCAGGGCGCTCTTGCGTTTCGGCACCTCCGTCCAACCATCCTTGTCCGTGACCGGCGGGGCCTTTGGCTGTTCCTTGGTCTGTGCGTCCTTGTTCGTCACATCGCCAAGGGCCGTTTTCTTTACTGCACTCGTTGAAGGTACAGCGTTCGTAGCAATATCGAGCCGATGCCAGTCTTTTCCATTGACGAGGTCATGCCCTGGGTACTCGCCCGACCAGCCCTCGTACGTGATCGTGTGGCGCAGTTGGCCGTCACCTAACGTCTGGATCGAGGTCACTTTTCCCTTGTACCAGCCATCGAGTTCCTTGCTGTCCTTGTCGCCTTTCCAGTAGACCTCGACCAGGGCGCCGACGGGCAGGTCTGCTTGCTTTGGCAGCGGCTTAGGCGTGGTCTTCACCGGTGCGAGCGACGGCATCAGTGTAAGCGGCGTGCCCGTGATGATCTCGCACTGTACTTCGGAATCGTGTAGCAGTGCCCCCGCCGCGAGACCTCCGCGCGCGAGCTCGAGCTCGTCGATGGCCCACACGAAGGGTTCCTTTGTGACCTTGCGAGTGACTGCGTTGTAGACCAGATAGGATGTATGCTCGATACCAACGAAGTATCCTGTGATCGCACGATTGCCGACGCCCTTCCAGCCGATCCGTTCGTTCTCGTCCTTGAGCCGAACTACTTTGCAGCCGAATACCAGCGGCGTCATGCCATTTTTATCGCCGAAATCTGGGATCCTGCCGCAGTGTTTCTGCAGTCTCGACGGTGCCCCTTTCTTCGGCGGGCGGCGGTCGCTGATCCATACGGCGTATTTGCGCGCCAGCGCTGCATATTGCCGCAGGTCGCCTGGGAGATTGCCCTTTGCACGCTGCAGCATCGCCTCTGTTGCCCGGGACAGTGGATCCATATGCGCCTCTGCACGATGAATTCCAGCATGTTCGCCCGAAGGTGCGATGAACAGTTTTATGCCGAGTTCCGTCTCGACGCGTCGCTTGAGTTCCTCGTTGTCCACTTCTGGTGCTCGGTCCATCTTGATCTTCTTGATTGTGTGGCCCAGATTGGTTTCCGAGACCTTGACGTGCGATAAGAATTCGATCGTGTCGTCGATGGTATGGGTAGCCACTGCCCTAGCATAGCCAAAATCTGAGCCTGCGTCGTCCCACGCGTGGAACATCGCCGTCGGTGGCTGTGCACCTGTGCGCCCCGCGATCTGCTTAACTTGGTCGCGGCCCGGGAAAGTGAACGTGTCCACGATAAAGACCGACCCTTGCTCGTAGCTTCTGTCAACTGGGTCGCGTACTGCATTCATGGGCTTGCGCTTAGCTATCTGCTCTTGCCGATGTTGGTCGTGATCGATGACGTGCTTGTTGATTTTCGTGAGCTTGGGCATCTTCATGTTGCGTACCGCAAGTTGCGTCGCTTCGATGCCATCCGCGCCCGTTGCGAGACGCGCCGCCCAGACGATTGCCGGTACCTCGGCCTCGTTGATCTCAGTCTCTTCGAGCTCGTTGACCTCGTCGTCTACTAGCGGCTCTGTGAGGCTGGCGAAGCCGAAGAGCAGGTCGTTGCACATGAGTACAAGCCATTTCGCGCCGCTCTCGAACGTGATGTCCCACGTGCGTTCGCCGCATGCGTTCCGCCGGAGGCCGTTCGCTGCTCCCATCTTTTCAAAGAGCTCCTCGAAGATGATGTTGCGACGCGCCTTTGATGCGCAGTGTCCCTTGACCTCGATCTTTTCGTGTTGGCCTTTGGAGCCCTTGACGTACAGCGTCACAGTCGCTTCACCTTCGAGTCGAAGCGAGTCGCCGCCCTTGGCCGTGCTGATCGACTTGTGCTTCGAGCCCGTCATTTTGGCTGTCGCTAAGATCGCCGGCGCTTGGAAGATGGGCGTGTTTGCGCCCCCGTCGATCAAGAACGTGACGTAGCCGTTGAGTCGCGGCGTATTCGTCTCATCGATCGTCATCTGCTCCCGGAGGGCGAGTAGTTCTGGGTGCCCCTTAGTCACCGCAGCATAGATGTCGTGTGTCACCGTCGACGTTTCTAGATCCTCGATCATGCTCGCCTCGAGATCTTCTGCCCCGTCGTCCTCGTCGCTCATCTCGTACTCGTCGGAGCCGTATTCGTGCTCGAGCTCGCAGACTGAGGCATCAATCTCTTCGCATGTCCAGCCGCCATCGCACTCGGAGCTTGCCTCCGTGTCCTGCTCGGCGGCGCTCGCCTCGTACGGAATGTTCCATTTCTTGTGCCACTTTTTGCGTGCCTTTTCATACAGGAAGCCCGGAAGCTTGCCGCCTGCTTGCACGTAGTCGTTGTATGCCGGGAATACAGTCATCTCCTGGGCGCATCCGAGGCCTGTCACCTTCGTGGCGCCCGGTGCTCCGGTGCAGTAGCGGAGTTGGCACTTGTTGCACGGCGCGCAGCCGCACGCCTTGGTCGTGACATCCGTCTTATTGCACACGTTGCACTTGAGCGTTTTGTCGGTCCCTTTTCCGGCCCCTTTGCCCTTGCCTTTTCCGGTATTTCCCGGGGTCGTATTGGTGCGTCCACCTTTGCCTTTTCCGGTGAGCGCTCCCTTGTACGAGCCCTTGTTCTTCTCGGCATTGTTGATCTCCTTTGACGCCGCCGTCTTCGTCTTCTGGCCCGTCACTTCCTTCAGCATGATCGCGATGTCGATGAGGAACTCGTCCCACGTCGGCAGCTCGGCTTTGCCCACTTTTTGCTTCTCGTGGGTGCGCTCGAGTTTTATCTTCTCCTCCTTCACGACGTTGGACTGTCCTGGCTGCAGTGCTGGCGGCAGCTCGTCAAGGAGCGCTTGCATCAGTAGATAGTGCGACTTAGCGTACTGCTCGGATCGCGCCTCAAAGTCGGCCTTGAAGGTTGCGGCTCCCAGCTTGACTTGGTCGAGGGTCATCGCACCCTTGAAGTATATCGTGCTCTTGAAGCGCATCTCCGCCGCATGCTCGCTTAACGTGCTCGACGCTCTGGTGCGCACACGTAGATCTTGGAGTAGTCGAATCCCGGATGATCGCAGTGAGAGGTTTGCGCTCGTCTCGAGGTGGAACACTTTCGCCGAGTCGCTGTCCGTCTTGACGCAGCCGATGATCTGACGCGCTAGCCACATATCTGCCTTGGCGTACTTGGGATCGCTCATTCTTGCGAACATCGTTCCGTCGGATGAGATAACATGGTTGATGAGCTCGGCTGCTTCTGGGCAGACGCCCGTCGATGCTGCCGCCAGCCCGATCATCCATGTCTCCAGGAATGACGCCGCCTTGTCAATCGGGCAGCGCGTGAGCTGTTCTGAGTAGAGTTCCTTGACTTTCCACTCATCAGCTCGTTCCAGCCGCCGCATTTCCGCTTCTTCGCGTCGTCTCACCTCGTCGCGTTCAGCGCTTGCGCGCGCGGCGTGGGCATCGACATTGCGCTCCTGCATGAAGCGCAGCTCGGCCTGCATGGCGAGCATCTTTTGCTCGAGTATGTGCTCGCGCATCTGCGCCGATGCTTGTTGTAGTGCGAGCTCCATTTGCATCCGATGTTCGTGTTCCATCCGCGTGATGTGCGCTGCTTGCTCATCACGTTCCCGTTGGACACGGTGAAGTTCGCGTTGGATGTCGCGCTGCGTCTTTTCGCGCAGCCACTCCGCTTCGTCGTCGTCTGGCGGCGGTGGCGGTGAATTCATTGAGCTCGTACGTCCCATCGTCGAGATCTCTTGTGCCTGGATCGCTTGTTCCGCGCCGGCGTGCTCGTCTTCCGATGCACCGATCGAGGCACGTCTCTGCGTGCTCGGGATGCGACCTTCCGCACTTCCGCCGCTCGTCGTCGAGCCTGCAAGTGACAGTCGCTGCTTAACCGCATTCAGCTGCTCTTCGAGCTTGCGTACGAGCATTTCATCGCCTTCTGCCGCTTCCTCAGCTTGCCAGAGGAGTGGTGGCGGTCCCCAGAGGGATTGCTTGGCCATCTTGGTGGCCGAAGCGATTGACTGGACCATCGTCTGGGCCGCGTCTCCGATCGTCCGCATCGGCGCTCTGTTCTGCACGACCGTGCCTGCGTCGAGCTCGACGGAATGAAATTCGGTTCTTTTCGGCCCTTTCTGCATGGAGGGGTCCTCGTCATTCTCCGTGAGTTCGTGTGCCCGAGCCCGCAGATCCGAAGGGCGTCCTTCTTGGTCGCCCGGTGTTGTTGCTTGCACCCCGGGTGGCTTTGCATCCGCGAGTGGTTGGTGTTGCGCAGTGGTAGTTCTTGCCTTGCCGCTCGTGTTTGAGCTGGCGTCGTCCGCGTTTCGCGAGTTCTGGGTCTCTGACGTTCGAACCGCTACCATGGGATCTGGCGTATTAGCCTGATCAGTATCCATGTGTTACGCCGACCTCAGGCAACTGGGGTTTCTGGTCCCAGGTCTGCCAAGAAGGCGTGCACTTGTGGCCAAGAAGCAAAGCTTTTACTCTCGACTCACGCGCGCCTCCAGACATCGGGCTTTCCCCACAGGGAGGAAAGCCCATTTTCGCGCGCATGCGGCCGGGACACCGTCACCGGTCCCAAAACACAATGTCTCTACTCGCAAGAACGATGTCTTTTAAAGCTCTCTCGTCACCCACAAATCCTTTTTAGTGGTTCTTGAGCGCCTGCCAGACGGCCGAGTTGCATTTAAAGCCAGAGCCGAAGGCAATCTGCCAGATGCGATCGCCCTTGCGCAGTCGGCGCGTGACGCCATTCGGAGGCGGCGTGCCGCCCTCGCGCTGCAGCCCGCACGCGTTCCCGTACTCGGCGATCAGCTCGAGCTCGTACCAGATCGACGCGGACGAGACGTTGCCGTACCGGTAGAGCGAGAGGCGCGACGCCTCGAGCACGTGCGGGGGGAGGTTGAGGTTGTTCTCGATGGCGTCGATGACCGCACGCCCACCAGTGTGCACGCACACCCACTCGACGGCGCGCATGAAGTTGGGCACGTACGGCGGCAGCTCCTTGGCAAGCACCGCCGCGGCGCGCTTGGCCTTCTCCGCAGAGCTCGGTGAGGACGGCGGCGCCTCCCTCGTCGCGGCCGCCACCGTCGCCTGCGCCTTGCCACTGGCCGTCCGGCTCGCGCCGTTCGCCGTCGCGTGCCCGTCGCTCCCTCCCTCGGCGACGGTCGCCGCCTTCGCTGATTCCGCCTCGTCATCGGGTATGGGCCGATAGCCGATGACGGCACCGACGCTTGGAATGGTGACGATCGCCCGCACCGCAGCCGCGAGCGGCTTGCGCAGCGGGCCGACCGGGACCTGGCCACGGAGTGCCTTGCGCGCGAGCAGGTTGAAGAAGAAGCGTAGCTGCTCGGACACGGGGAGTATGAGCGGACCGAGCGACGTGATGTTGCGCTTGAGCGCATCGCCCGCGATCTGCATGATCTGCTTGGAGAGGCGTACGCCGCGCACGCCCTCCGCGTCCTCCTCCTGGTAGACGGCGCGGTAGCACTCGTCGCTCTGCCCCAAGTGCGTGCGTACCGTGTGCAGCAGCTTGAAGCGAGCGCGCCGCCTGTCGGCTCGACGGTTGGAGAGAAGCATCGCGGCGGCGCCGCAGCGGAAGAGGCAGTTGGAGAGCAGCATTGATTTGTCATTGCCGCGGTACCAGTTCTGCGTGATGTTCTCCGTAGAGACGACGAGCGCTCGGCAGTTGCGGTGCTCAGGCGACGCAAGCAGCTTGGCGGCCAGGTCGACGGCGATGATCGAAGCTGAGCAACCCATGCCGCCGAGGTTGTAACTCTGCACGTCGGAGCGCATCTGGAAGCGGTTGACGATCATCGCCGAGAGCGAGGGAGTCGGGCAGAAGAGCGAACAGTTCACTACGAGGATGTCGACGGCCTTGGCGTCCGTCTTGGTGGCCGTCAGGACCCTCTCGACAGCACGGAACATCATGAGCTCTGCCTCCTCGCGCGCGCCACCCATGCGCAGCCGCTCGCGCTCCTGCATGCGCGGATTGGCGATCGCCGCGTCCGAGAAGATCGACGGCGGGAAGATGGAGCACTCGCCGATGCACGAGGTACGCAGGATCTTCTCCTGGAACGCCATCGCCTGCTCCGTGAAGCACGGCGTGCCATCTGCGTGGCACTGCGTGGCACGGCGCGCGAGGATAGGGGAGAGGGCGCACAAGGTGAGGGTGGCGCGCGCGACGTGCGTCGGAGGGAGGCGAGGGCTTTGCAAGTTGGCTAACGCGAGGGCTCGAGTGTGCGAGCGTGGACCACGCCTACCGCGGCCTTAGAGACTGCAAGAAAGCGCTCGTAGAGCACGGGCTCGCCCGCCTGGTTGACGGCATCTCCGCCATCGATGGCCGCGTGCCGGTACGTCTGAAAATCGACGAGCAGCACCTCGGGCCGCTGGCGCATCCACAGCACCGTGCTCAGCCATACCATGCACAGGAGCACGACGATTGTGCCTGAGATGGAGCCGCGTGCCCCCAATATGGCGTCGCTGACGGCCATCAAGAGGTGTCGGTACAATTCGTAGTGCTCATCCTTGCACGACTCACAGTAGAGCAGGTAGATGGAATAGCCAGCCAGCAGGATCACCGCGACACGAAGCAAAATCGCGGTCAAGTCGATACGCTCTCGGTAGCCACGGAGCACGTCGCGCTTGCTTGCGAGCCAGACCAAGCGGAGCTGGGCCCACTCTTTGGCCGAGAGCACGGTATCGCCCTTGCCCGTGTAGCCCTTGCGCTCATCACCGTCCATCTGGCCGGGCCACTCCATGATCGGGAGAGGTTGTTCGCGCGCGCGGCTGCCGACGCGGCACACACAAGCGGGCTGCTTGAGGTTCGTGTGAAAATGGGTTGCGCTTTTGTAGAAACTAGTGGGGTTGCGCTTGGTCGTCATCGTCGACCGTTTTTCGATACTATGAGCTATGGATGAGTGAGGCCGGGTCGCGCGCGCGCTGCGTGCCGGCTGCCTTACTCGTTACTGGACGAATTCATGGGTGGTGTTAAAAAACACCGGGGTTGGTTGGTTTTGAAGTGCGCGGAGATATTTAATCCGACGCCTTCTTGGACTTCTTCGGGAGCAGGACCGAGTGGATGTTCGGGAGAACACCGCCGGCCGCGACCGTCACGCCCGAAAGGAACTTGTTGAGCTCCTCGTCGTTGCGGACCGCCAGGGTGATGTGGCGGGGGATGATGCGCGACTTCTTGTTGTCGCGGGCGGCGTTGCCGGCAAGCTCGAGGACCTCAGCGGCCATGTACTCGAGGACAGCCGCGAGGTACACGGGGGCGCCCGCGCCGATGCGCGACGCGTACTTGCCGAGCTTCATGTGGCGGTGAACGCGGCCCACCGGGAACTGGAGGCCGGCCTTGGCCGAGCGCGACGTCGCCTTCTTCTTGGAACCACCGCGGCCACCTTTCACCATTTTTGAATTGAGTTGATTTGATTGCTGTTTCAATCTATCCACTGAAAAGGATAACCCATTTGTCTGGTCGGGAACGCGAGTGCGGCTGGCTCGGCGAACGTCTCTTTGTTTTGCCCCCTCATCTTTGGTGTTGCCTCGCCACCACGTTGCTCGTCGCGCTCGCGGGCCTCTTCGGCGCGGCTGGCAATGGAGCATGTTGTCATAACGTGCCCTTTGACCGCTCCGTGGCTAACTTCTCTTTGTGTGGCGCCTCACCTCCTCTCGCGGCCGAGCGCTCGGCCGACAGAACCTATCCCGTGTCTCCGCCTCCGCTCTCGCCAATGCCGCCTGCCCCGATCCGCCGCCTGCAGAACTGTGCAGTGATGGCGACCTCGTCGGCGGCTCCCAAACGATTGCCGCCGATGACGCTGAGCTCGTCGTCCCCTCGCTCTGTGGCGGCCGGGGTGGCGCCGACGGCTGCCACGCCGTGTTCACATGGATCGAGGCACAACGCTGGACCGACGTCTTGCGCGCGAGGCTCGACATCGGTGGTGACGGCATCATCGAGGGGTACCTGCTTCAGCTCGTCTTCGCTCCCAGGTCGCCGCGCGCCTGCGCGTCAAGAACTTTCTTCGGCGGCGCGGTCGTTTGCTAGGAAAGACGAGGCGCCTCCTCTTTGCCCCCCTCTCGACTCCGGAGCAACCCGCGCCTTCCATCGAGGGTCTTGCAAGGAGTGAGTATCCCAGCGCTGATCGGGTCCACGAGTCCACCACGGACACATGGAACGCCCCGGACGCAAGCGTCCATACTCAGGAACACTTCTCGATCCTGCGCTCGTCTGCCTCCGCTCTCAAGCGTGCCTTCACTGACGCAGGTCATTTCAGCATCATGCTCGCGCGCGCGTGCGAGCGATTGGCTCCGGCTACGGCAGCTGCTCCCCATGACCTTGGCGTGACGCAGGGAGCCGTCCAACGCCCCCGAGCACAACCAAATCTTCCATCGCATGCGCAGCTCACCATTCGGAAGCTGCACGTGCATTTGTGCAAATCACAAAGCGCGTGGCGGCGACGCACAAGGCTGGCGAGTAGCATGGTACGCGACCGGCGCGTTTTCTGCCCTTGCCATCGCACCCGCATCCGGCAGATAGCGGTCATGCCTGTGGCACATCGGGTACGTGTTTGAGTGTGACGTGGGAGTCATGTGACGTGACCTCAGAATCGGTGGGCCTGAGTTGAGCATATTTTTCTGACACTCGCAGTGTGCCATGTAACGCTCCAGTCTCAAAGCAATGACAACGCACACACCGCCCGCACCCACTGTTCTAGAGAAGTAACCATGGTGCATGGAATAGCGCGCCGGAGTATACTCGCGCATCATTGCCGCGCAACGCCCCGCATGATGTGCCCGCGCGTCCCACCGAAGGCGTGCGCGCGGACGGCCACCGCCGCCCGCCTCGCACCTTGCGCCGCCAACGCCGCCGCCGCCCGCCTCGCGCCGCCACACTCAATAGAGCTGGTTCCAGTGGCCCTGCTTGATGATGGCGACCGAGCGACCCTCCATAGGCCGGACGGTCTTGTAGTAGCATTCGGCCTCGTGGCGACCATTGTCCGAGATATTGCCCGTGAGCGACTCGTGCGAGAACGCCTCTGCAATAAGCGAGTCCTTGCACCCGAACTTGGAGCGCTGCGGCGCCGTCGCTGCCAGCGTCTTCATTGAGAGCCCCAGGTCCCCCGGCTTGAAGCCGCTCGTGGCCATCACGTTGACGCGGCCTGTGGTCGTGGCCAACTCGTTGCGAACGGGTCCGACGTCGTTGATAGCCGTCTGCGGGCGGTAGCCCGCGTACCCGGGCAGCTGGTGCGCGTACTGGAAGAGCGTCTGCAGCTCAAAATTTTTGGTGCCCTCGCGCGGCTGCTTACACAGTCCCTGATGCGACGCGTGCGGGTTGCGCCCTGTCTCGGGGACGAAGCCCGAGTAGCCAGGCGGATGATATGTGGCCTTGGAGGTGCCCTGGAAGTACTCCGCCGTGGACGCCGTGAAGTTGATCTGCGTAGGATCCGCCGGCAGCTTCGAGCGCGGGTCGACGCCATACGCGCCGTACGCCTCGCGGTAGCTCGTCTTGAGCTCCGGCTCACGCAGCGCGACGCCGCTGAACTGGCGGTTGGCGCGCACCTTGGGCTCGGGCCCGGGCGGCAGCACCTTCTTAACCGCCATCAGCAAGTTGCCCTCCTCGCTCTTCTGCATGTACTCGGTCGTGTAGAATGGGCTCGGCTCTTTCAGGTTCACGGTGCCGGGTGGGCGCAGCATCCCGGTGGCCGTCACGTCGGACGGGTAGTCCTGCTGCTGCAGGTGTGCGCCTTGATTGTACGCGCCATTGAAGGTCGAATCGTGGAAGAAGCGCCTGTCCATCGTGTCCGGCGGCCGCCGGATGTACGGCGGGTCGCCAATTGGGCGTGCCGCCTTTGAGTCCCAGAGCGGGTTGGGAGCGGTACCCTCAGCAAACTGCGCGGGCGAGAGCTGGAAATCGATGGAGAAGGACGAGAGCGGCTTCTTGATCGTGCCGCCGTCGCCGTGAGAACCGTATCCACGGTCCGTCTTCGCGCGCGCAGCACAGCCTGTCTTGGTGGGGATATCGATGTTCTCCTCCATCGGCACCATCCCGGTGTAGCCCGGCACGCCGACGCCCAGCCGGTAGCAGATGAACGACTTGTTGGCCGCCGTGTTGCCATTGTGGAAGGTGTCGCCCAGCGGCCGCGCCGCTTGCCCGGCCGCGTCAGTGGACATGGCTGCCGCTCAGGGGAGGGGTTGGACACACGAGCACAGAACTGACACGATGTTTGCCAACACGGCGTTTTGGCTTTTTTCACGGTAACGGGTGCCCTGAAACTTTCAAGCATGAGATCCTTTGAGAAACAACTCCGCGTGTCCGGAGCCGCCATGATCTCCTGAAATTCTTCTCACTCTTCACTCTTGCCTCGGATATTGTACCGGCGCGCGGTCATTCGAGTCCTCAGGTGAGAAAAGCATATCATGAGGAGACTAGCCATCCTCGAATGGTAGTTAGAGCCCGCCCCTGGAACGTCTCGCTGCTGGCGACGATGCCCACGAAGACGGACAGCACTAAGAAAAAAGCACAGAGGCACAGATGCACGGTGCCGAGGCGGTTGACCTTGCGGGCCAGCATCGCATCGGGGTCCTCGTCGACCAAGTAGCCGTTTGGGTTCAGCACGTGCTCCTGCATCGCCTTGGTCGCGTACTGCCGCTGCAAGTAGCGGCCGCGCACGCCAGCGTCACGCTGCAGCGCATCGAAGAAGACGAGCGCGTCACCGTCATGAGCACGGATGGCCGCAGCAGTGTTGAGTGCGCCGCTCGTGAGCAGCCAAAGCTTGTGCTCGGTCGACTTCTCGTTGCCCGTGGACGAGCCGAGCGCGTGCCGTGCGAGCCGCGCGAGCGCGGCCACGCCCTCCGTCGTGACGGCAAACGGCCGACGCCGCACAAACGCGCAAACCTCAAGCGCCTTGGACGCATTGTCTGGGCTGAAGTTTTTACCCGTGTGTTGCGCGGCGACGAACTCGAGGACATCGACCAGCCGTTCCTCGCGGAGCTTGGGCAGCGCCTCGAAGACGCACTTGGCGCAAGCCTGCATTACGGCCGCTTCGGCATTGGCGGCAGGTGCAGTGGCGGAAGTCGCAGCAGCGGGTGGCTTCGATGAGTGATCGGGAGGCGGTGCGCCGCTGCACCCGCTGCCACCGCCGAGGCCACGCCGCTCGCGGTCGGTCATGCAAGGTGTCGTGGCCGTCCGCTTCCGCCGAGGGTGAGCGTCGCCATCGTTCACACGGCCCTCCAAGGACGAACAAACAGCTGGCGCTCCATGCAGGTCGACCTCAATCCGCCGAAGAAGGTGAAAGCTTCGGACACCGACGTCGTGTTCGAAGGCGCGATCGTCTCCATCGACGCTGACAACTATGTGGTCGATACATCCTTTGACGATGCGTCCGCCGGTGGCGTGCCCACTGACACGACTGCCGAGGACATCCTCGCCGCCTTTGCAACCTCGATGAGGGCTTTTGCGCGCGCGCAGCAGGGCGTGAACGCCGCGTGCAGCATGCGCTCGTTGATGGGGGTCCTGCACTTTGACGCTTTCGCCAGTGAAGCCACGGTGTTCGACGCACTCATGGCTCTCAACTCGCTGCTCTATCGCAATGCCGCTAATGTCGAAGCTGCCCATGATGCGGGCGCGGTCGCGCTCATCGTGAGCCTGGTACGGCGCGACACGGCTGCGAGCGAGCATGACCTGCAGCGTTCACGAGAGCTCACACGCGCAGCGTTGCAGGCGCTGCTGCTCTTGAGCCAGGGTGACCCATCGCGCGCGCGCCGAGTGCAGCTTGGTGGCGCGGTGAGTGCGCTCGTTTCCGGCGCGTTCGCGCGCACCGAGACCGACCCGGAGGCTGCGTACTGGGGCGCCAAAGTGCTCGAGCGTATCAGCAGCGCTGGGCCCGAATGCATGCAGTCAATTGCGCTCGCCGACGGCGCCATCGGCGCTCTCCTGGCTGTGCTCGAATGCGGGTACTCACCAGGCACCCCCTTTACAGATGACCCACCCCCTTTGAACGTGAGCGCCGACGCTAGTGAGAGCACCGTATCGCCCGCGGCCGAAGCCTCGATGCGGCGGTTGCTACTCAAGCCGACGGGAGCGCATCGGCAGGCGGCGGCAGCGGCGGCGATGGCCCTATGCGCCCTCCTCCATGCACCCGAAACATCGAGCGCGGTGGTCAAGGCGGTCGAGGCGGTCGCGGCGCTTCACGGCCAGGCGCCACGCATCGGTCACGCGATCAAGGCCGCCTCCTCGGCGCTTCTCGCATTGATCCATCGGCATTCGATCGCGAGGCTTCGTGCGGCGTTGACACCGGTTATGGAGGGTGCCACTGGAGCGCCGGGAGAGAGCGCGCGGCTTCTGGCCGATGCTTGCACTTTCGCGCGCACCATGCTCGTGCCCGAGAAGACTATCGGCCAAGCACGCGCCACCTTCAAGCGCCGCCAGCAAGAGGTCGACCAGGGCGCGGAGGACCGCAAGCGCAATCCGTGCAAGTATTCGGAGGCGCCAGCGGCAGCATCGCCGCGTACGCCGCGTACGCCACCGGCGGTGTCTCCCCGAGGGAAGCCGGCGACCACTGGGGGTCGCATCAGCACAGGGTCAACGACGCCGCGTGCGGCGGCCCCGTCCACGACGACCCGCGCGGCGGCCCCGGCTGCATTGGCGTCGGCGCCATTGCCGTCACCCGACGGCGCCACTCGACGACGCTTGTCCGGTGCGCTGCCGCCGCCGCCGCCGCTCTCGCTGCCCTCGCCGGGTGGCGGGTCGTGGGCGCACAGCACGACGGCGCAGAGCTCCTCCACAACCACCCAGCAGGCCGAGGCTGCCATCGACTCGCACCTCGGTGCGGCGCGCGCGGTGCTGTACGAAGCGATGGCGCAGCTCAAGGCGGAGCACGAGGCGCAGCTCGCGCGCTCCCAGCAGGAGATCCGGAATCTGCGTGTCGAGCTGCAGTCCGTGAGGCAGGCCGAGGCGGCGCTCCAGGCAAAGCTCGCGACCATCTCACGCAGTGTAACGCTCGCAACACGGCCGCATGGAGCTCAGCAGCACGAATCAACCGAACGGTGAGCTCCTGAGGCCCATGGTTGAGTCAACCCGATAGCGATACCCATGTGTGAGCCATGTATACGTGAGCTCCCGGCGTTTATACATCGATAGCCATACGGATGATGTGTTCGGATCATTCGGTCATATAGGGCCGTCCCCGGCGGAAAGTGCTTTAGTTATCGATTTTACACGTGCGCTGTTCCGTAATAGCAAATACACCTATCGTGAGACGAAGTACGTATACGTACCCGGTTACGCTTACGGCTTACGCCGGCGCCGCCCGCTCAGACGCGAGACGGGACTCGGGAGTCGGGAGACGTGGAGCTCCGTACGCGTACCGCCTGTCCGTTCCCGTCCGCTGGGACGTGTGTATACTATCGGCAACCGACAGCAGCATGCTGCCGGTTTTTCAACCGAGTCGCTTCGCGCATCGCGGCAGCGCGGGCGGCCACCTCACGGCCACCTGCATCCGCCGTGCCGCCCCCCCGGCCGGAGAGGAAAGTGGGTGCTCGAGCTATACACGCGGGACCCATTACACCGACGACCAATCGCGCCCGCACTGCGCAGCCACGCCGACACCGGCCACCGCACATGCCCATGTGCTACATGCACGCCACCATGCACCATGCTGAGCATCATGCCCACCTAATCTACATGCGATGTGAGAGAGAAGGGCCATGTTCGGTGTGGCCAACGCGCCATGATTTCGGACGCGTACCAGTCCGCGTCTCCGCGACTCCGTGTCGAGACTCCGTGCTCGGATTCATGGATGTTACCTCATCGCATATTCCTCCTCGACTTCCATCATAGCCTTCTGCTGGACCTCCGCGATGCCCTCAGGCTCGATCAGCGGCCGCAGTGCAGCCACTCGCCGCGTAGCTTCCTCTGCTAGTCGTTGCGCAACTGCTGCCTCGGTCGCCGCGCTTTCAGCCGCCGCTTTTGCATCCGCGGCCGCCCGCTCGGCCGCCGTCGCCGCCGTCTCACGCGCCGTTTTGAGCTCTGCTTGTGCGGCGCGGAGCTGCCGCCCGAGTTCTTCGGCCTGCGCCTGGGCTGCCTGCGCTGCCTGGGTTGCCTGAGCTGCGCGCTCCGCTTGGACGGTTTGGGCAGCCTGGGCCTCTTCGGCCGCCTGCGCTGCTTCCCGTGCTGCTTGCGCCGCCTGGGCTAGTTGTGCCGCCTGGGCTGCCTCGGCTGCCTGCGCCGCCTGGGCCGCTCGGGCCGCCTGCGCCGCCTGGGCTGCCTGAGCTGCCTGGGCTGCTTGCACCTCCTGCGCCGCCGCCTGCGCTGCCTGCGCTGCCTGGGCTGCTTGTGCTGCTTCCTGCGCTGCTCTAGCTGCCTTGTCTGCTTGTGCCGCCGCCGTGCCGTCTTCCTCGGCCATGGCGACCATGAACTCTGCCTGGGCTGCTTGTACTGCTTCCTGCGCTGCTCTGGCTGGTTTGTCTGCTTGTCCCGCCGCTATGCCGTCTTCCTCGGCCATGGCGACCATGAACTCTGCCTGGGCTGCTTGTACTGCTTCCTGCGCTGCTCTGGCTGGTTTGTCTGCTTGTCCCGCCGCTATGCCGTCTTCCTCGGCCATGGCGACCATGAACTCTGCCTGGGCTGCTTGTACTGCTTCCTGCGCTGCTCTGGCTGGTTTGTCTGCTTGTCCCGCCGCTATGCCGTCTTCCTCGGCCATGGCGACCATGAACTCGCCGAAATTGACCTCACCGTCCTTATCAATGTCTGCCGCCATCATCATTTCGTCGATGGTCTTGTCGTCGACATTCTCGTACGTGCTCCGGATGTACTCCTTGATCTCATCGGCGTTGATTTGGCCGCTCTTGTCGACGTCGATCTTGGCGAACACCACGGCTGTCGGCGCCCCAGCCACCTTTGGCTGCTCCGCTGCGGCTTCCATGGCCTCCTGCTCCTCAATGGACTCAATGACCTCGCGCGCCACCTCGCGCGCGTCCTCCGGTTGCAATGCCGCCTCAGCTACGAGCCACCCTTCCAGACGGGCGGCACTCTGCCTGAGCACTTCGGCGAGTTTGGCAGCCCCCTCTCTGGCCACACGGCTGACCGCTGGCGTGACGGTGCGGCTCGTTGTCTCCGCCGCGCTCCCCGCCACGCTCTCCAAAACCCTGCCACCCTGCTCGAGCGCCTGGCGCGTCTCGGACGGCACCACCTGCTCCCAGCTCCCGGCGCGTGCACGATCGAGGGAGCTCGCCACGCCGGCCGCCGCCTCGTCCACCCAGCTAGCGATGGCTCCCGCCACCCGCTCGGCCAGCTGCTCCGTTTCGGACATGGGTCCACCCACCGCGCCGCTCAGCGCATCGCCTTCCGCAACGGCAGTACCCTCCCCGAGGGCTGTGACGGCTGGTGCGTCCTCCGTCTTCAGACCCTGACCCGTCGCGTCTACCACTGGAGCGACCTTCGCCGGCAGCCCCGGAACCACCTTCGCTTCGGCTTCGAGCTGCGCATTCCATGCGGCAATCCTTGCGCGTCGCTCCGCGGCGGTCTCCACTTCCTCCAAATCCGCCTGGAAGCATCCCACAGCGTCACACGGAGCTGTCTCGGGAGCTGGCTTCAAGGCCTCCACAGACGATCGGAGCTTCTCCTTCGCGGCCTCCAGCGTGTCCTCCAGATCAAACAGCCCCAGACCGCGCGTTTCCGCCAGCGAGGAGGCCAACTGCGTCAGAGGCATTGGCAGTGGCAGCCTCAGGAATGAAGACGACACGCCGAAGGTCGCCAGTACGCCCGCTGCCACAAAGCTCGCGAGCATCCTCTCCTGTTTGCTCAAGCTTTTGGCGTCTTGGTGCATGACCCATGGGTTCTGTGCCAAGGCCTGCACCTTTTGCGGAACTTGCTTCAGCTTCTGAGCGACCGCCAATGCAGCGAGGGATGGACTTTCACCAACGGTCTCGATGGGCGTGAGCTTCTGTGCTCGTGCAAAGAGGCCATGGTCGGGCGGACACTCGAAGTAGCGCACGCCCTCCACAGTGCCGTCGTGTTTGCCCTTCGGCTCAAGCAGCGCGACGCCCACCCACACGCCCGGGTTGAAGGACGTCTCCCCGATGAAGCGCACGTAGCCCTCATCGCCGAGCTCAGTGAGCACGCGGTCGCCCACCGACACGGGTTTTCGTGCCTCGGACGTGGCGACGTCGACTGGCAGGGAGCTCCTGAGCGGCGAGGGCTTGGCGCCGTCGAGCCAGCCCAGGGGCTCCTTGGCGAGGTTGCCGAGGCCCTCGTAGAAGATGGTGGGAGCGTCACGCTTCTCCGCGGGCGACGCGAACTGGCACAGGCCAGAGCCCAGCGAAGGCGCGGTAGGCGCGTCGCTGTCTGCCACGAAGAGAGTTTCGTCCGCGGTCCGAAGCCCCCATGTGTCAAGAACGGTTGCGGGTGCGTTGGCACGTTGGCTGCTCACGCCAGATGACGCCTCTGGAGCCGGTCGTCGAATGGTGATTTGCGGCGGCATCTCCGAAGGTGCTGAGGCGGCAGGTGGTCGTGGAATGGTGATATGCGGCCCGGCTGTCGAGCTTGCGGAGGAGACGGCTGTCGGGGCATCCATGCTCATGGGAATGCCTACTTGCGGCACGGGGAAGACGAGGCCGGCGTCTGACGTCGCGCCTCGATCAGGCAGGCTCCGGAGCTTAGTAGGGAAGACGACGCCCGCGTCCAACTGGATCTTCTTCTGCTGCAGCTCGATCTCTGCCTCTGTCATCACATCATCCAACTGTGCCAGGCGGTCCAAGAGGCGTGCGAGCTCACTTTGCTCTTCAGCGGTCAGCCCGCCGGTTTCTGCCCGATACTTGAGCACGTCGAGCCCTTGCGCAACGCGCTCAGTAGCCTCTTTGATCATCTGTGGCGTCATCTTCGGATTGCTCATCAACCGCACGCACGAGCGAGGAGACAATCGGTTCGTCACAGAGCGGTACACAACATTCGGTGCTAGGGCCAGCACCAGCACATTCATGACCAACATGAGCACGTTCGAGAGGTGTCTTTGTGCAGAGCTTCTCCGATGAGGAGAGAAGAAAGAAGGCGCCAGAGATAAAATCCCCAAGATCCAGACGTGCATTTCGTCCGCTAGCTGTATCGTCGATGTCCCCCACGCGAACCACATACCGTATCAAAGGAAACAGAAAACCGCACTCAGAGGTCAACACAAGAGTACTCGACGGTGGACTCGCTGACGCCTAATAGTAATCATTTTAAATGGCAGCACGCGAAGCCCCATGGGACAGATAAAAGTTAGCAAGCACGCTGCTTCGAGCGCTGGCCGCTGCTCGTTTGTGAAACTCCCGGCGCGCAGTCGACGCGCAGCGTCAAACGCGTTACATGTGGTCCCGCTAACTGTGACAGTGCTACGTGGTAAGATTGGCGTATAGGACAGCATGGCATGGTGCGAGCCCGCGCGAGTCAGCCCTCGAGACGCCAGGGCAGGTACGCGAACTCCCGGTGCGCCTCCAGCGGAAGCTGCAGCACCTCCTCGCCCATGCCTATCGAGTGCAGCCTCGTCGTGGCGCTCGAAGGCGCCCCTAAGCGCGCCGCGGCGGCGAGCGATGCAGCGGCGCTGAGGATGCGGCTGCCACCGCCACCGGCTGGGTACGGGTACGTGCCTTGGAAGGTGGTGCATGGCGCGTCAGTAGACCAGGCCGCGTTCGAGGCCACATCGAGCAGCGTGCGGGTCGCGAACGGCGCCGTGATGGGCGCCGCAGACCCCCCGGGCGCCCAGGCATTGCTCATCGGCGGTGGAGCGTACGCCTGCGGTGGTGGCGGCGACGCTGTGGGCGGCGCTGCCGGTGGTGGCGGCGCCGTCGGCTGGTGCTCGGTCGGCGGAGGCGAGGGCGAGCCGCGCAAGGGTGAGACTAGCCCTGAGGGTGCGAGGTGTCCCTCCCAGACTGCACGCAAGCCTGCGGCGGCCATGGCGTCGTCGAAGGCGTCGGCGGTACGCGAGGAGGCCGCCTCACGGATGGAGTCGGCCGCCTGCTCCAGACGGCGCTCGCGCTCGAAGATCTCGTCCGCGCGCTCGCGAAGCAGCGCCTCGCGCTCGGAACGGCGCGCCAGGTGCCGCTCGTAGTGGGCAGCGAGCGCGGCGCGCTGACGCGCAAGAGCAGGCCGGTCGGCGGTGGCGGCGGAGGCGTTCGCGCCGGCGAAATGATACGCCGCACCCATGAGCGTGCGTACCTCGCTCATGTGGTCAACCTCGTCCGTATGCGAGGGGGCGGTGGGCTGAGCGGAAGAGCGGGCGCGCAGCGCGTCGCGCTCCTCCATCGTGGCAGCCCAGGCGCGACGGCCGCTGCGCGCATACGGCTGCAGGGCGGCCAGGGATTCGGCCCATGGGGGGACGCGGTCGGTGGCGCGGCTGATGCCGCCGGCGAGCTGTCCAG
>Ga0210239_100371_pt1 | contig 39635 bp, 22 predicted proteins | sample ChrtobMetP5a_0mM_FD_155451 | JGI IMG/M metagenome (GOLD analysis project Ga0210239, IMG submission 155451) | Chrysochromulina tobin associated microbial communities from unialgal haptophyte culture, Seattle, Washington, United States - P5a_0mM | ecosystem: Host-associated > Algae > Haptophytes >... | reverse complement strand
GAGGGCGGCTTCGGTGGAGGCGGCGAGGGCGAGGGCGGAGGCGGCAATGGTGGCGAAGGTGGAGGAAACGGCGGCGGCGATGGTGGTGGCGAGGGTGGCGGCGGCTCGGGCGGTGGCGACGGCGGCGGCGACGGCGACTGCGAGGGAGGCGGCAACGGAGGCGGCCTGGGCTGCGGCGACGGCGGCGGCGACGGAGGCGGGGGCTTGGGCGGCGGCGACGGAGGCGGGGGCGAAGGTGAGGTGGGAGGGGTGCAAGCTGCAGTCTCGTGCTTCATGAGCTGATTGACGTAGCTCGCGTAGGCGGGTACCGATCGAGTGTTGGCAAAACGTGCGTCCACAGACACGCACAACATCCGGCGGGTGGCCCCGCCAGGCCAGCTACTGGTCGTTGTACCCCCGGTGTTGTGGTGATACGCTCCGTTTGAGTCCAGCTGACAGCCGAGAAGACCTTGGAGCGAACTATCCAGCACTGTAGTTGAGTTCGAGGTTGAATCCATGGTCGCAACCTCCTCGCAAAAAGCAACGCCCGCACCGAGAGACTGACTCATCGGGCAGAAGCCCGGCGTTGTGCACGTGCGGTGGCAAATCACGCCCTGCAATGCAAGGTTTGGACAGCTGGCCGTGGCAAGAGCTGAAGTCCATCCAGCCGGGTTGGTAGATGGCCCTGGCTGCAGCTCAAAGCAGAGACCCGCGGCGTTTTTGGTAGCACAGCTGATAGCCACAGCCCCAGGGCAAATCATAAAGGCAACGAAGACGACAATACTTCGTACGACGACAAGGTACAAGGATTCCATTGTGCTCTGGCTGGGAGCCCGACGTGGTGAGATGAAACGGTTTCGGGCACTTGGAAAGCATGCAAACCAAGAGTCTTGTAGAATCGGAAAGCGAAGTGCTGAAGTCTAGTCAAGCAAACCAAGTTCAAGTTCAAGTTCAAGTTCAAGTTCAAGTTCAACTCTCCCTATTCTCTTCGATCTCTATCACTGGACTCCGAGGGCACGCAGGCTAGCACCCTCGACCCTGTGGCGTGTCTCCTCATGGTCTCCTTCCTGCTCGTGCTCCTTCCGTTGTGTCTCATCATCTCCGTCGACTCTCACCCCTTGCTCTCACCTCCCCTGCTAGCCTCGAGAGCACATTCGATAGGCTTCCTTTAGGTTGTCTGTTCACTGTTGTTTATGATATTATGAAGTACCGGTAACTTGAACTTGCAAACCACGGCAACGCCTTTTGAGAACTCCGCGACCGCCCGCGCGCGCGAGCGAGGCCGAGTCCGGTGATGTCGGCGTGGCGACCACCCTGGCGACCAAATCGCGTGGCGATCAAGCATTAATCAAGCATTCTTTGCGGGGCTCGCCTTGGGGCTCGCCTTTTGTAGGCTCGCCGCTCATCAAGCATCCTCGTTGACCGCCTAAAAGGCGAGCCGAGCAAGAGTGGGGGACAGATCTCTGGGGGGGCGGAGGGGTTTCGTGTAAACATGCTCGCATTCTCGAAGTAAAAGATTCTCCTCCTTGAAGCCCCCCGCGATCTCGTCTCGCACGTGATCAAACCAAGGTGCGGCCGCGATATGCCTCGCGAGCGGCGAGCTTCCATCCGCACGCGCACGGCAATGCAGGCCATACCAAAGCCCAACGATGGCTCCAATCAGCTCTCCATGTCTCACTGCTGCGCTCTGAGCAATCGCCGCTCGCGCTGCTCATCGCATGTTCTCGCACGGTGTACCCGCGCAGACACCTCCCAATCAAAATGCTGTACAAGACCCTTCAGTTCGCGTGCGTCGCCGGCGCTGCCTCCTTCACCCTCCCGACCGCCCACGTTGGCTCGAGCCAGGTGTCGCGCACCTCGGTTGTGGAGATGAAGAAGAAGTCGGTGCGTGCGCTGCGCAAGAAACCGTGCCCTGCCTGCGTGCCTGCTTACTTGCTCATGCTCGGCCAGCCACTCTGCCTGTGTGCGTGCATGCGCTCTCCGTGCTGACGGCAACGCTGCCTGTCTGGCCTACCTGTCTGCCTGCGTTCCTGTTTGCCTGGCCGTCTGGCCGACCTGCCTGTGTGCGTGCACGCGCTCTCCGTGCTTAACACATGCCATGGATTGTGGCGACTTTGGACGCAGGTCGGCGCCCTCACCGAGGCTGACCTCAAGGGCAAGCGTGTGCTCGTGCGCTGCGACCTCAACGTGCCGCTCGACGGCAAGACGATCACCGACGACACGCGCATCCGCGCGTCGGTGCCCACCGTCAAGTACCTCGTGGAGAAGGGCGCGAAGGTGCTCCTCACGTCCCACCTTGGCCGCCCCAAGGATGGCCCCGAGGACAAGTTCTCGCTCGGCCCGGTCGCGCCGCGCATGGCGGAGCTGCTCGGCAAGCCGGTCAGGATGGCGCCCGACTGCATCGGCGATGCCGTCAAGAAGTGCGTGGACGAGATGCAGAACGGCGATGTGCTGCTCCTCGAGAACTCGCGCTTCTACAAGGAGGAGGAGAAGAACAAGCCCGAGTTCGCCGAGAAGCTCGCGTCCAACGCCGACCTCTTCGTCAACGACGCGTTCGGCACCGCGCACCGCGCCCACGCCTCGACTGAGGGCGTGACCAAGTACCTGAAGACCTCGGTCGCCGGCTTCCTGCTGCAGAAGGAGCTCGACTACCTGGACGGCGCTGTCTCGGAGCCCAAGCGCCCCTTCGCGGCCATCGTCGGTGGCTCCAAGGTTTCGTCAAAGATTGGCGTGATCGAGTCGCTCATGACCAAGGTCGACAAGATCGTCATTGGCGGCGGCATGGTCTTCACCTTCCTCAAGGCGCGCGGCCTCGAGACTGGCGCCTCGCTCGTCGAGATGGACCAGCTCGAGCTCGCCACCAAGCTCGAGAAGATGGCCAAGGAGAAGGGCATTGACTTCATCCTCCCCTCGGACGTCGTCATTGCCGACAAGTTCGCGGCGGATGCGGCCACTCAGATCGTCAAGGTGAACGCGATCCCCGAGGGCTGGATGGGCCTCGACAACGGCCCGATGGCCACCAAGGAGATCATTGAAAAGCTCTCGGACTGCAAGACCGTCATCTGGAACGGCCCGATGGGTGTGTTCGAGTTCGACGCCTTCTCCAAGGGCACCTACGACGTTGCCGAGGCCCTCGCCAAGCTGACCGGCACGGGCTGCACCACCATCATCGGTGGCGGTGACTCTGTCGCTGCGGTCGAGAAAGCTGGCCTCGCCGACAAGATGTCGCACATCTCCACCGGCGGTGGCGCCTCGCTCGAGCTTCTCGAGGGCAAGGTGCTGCCCGGTGTCGCCGCGCTCCAGGAGGCCTAAGCGGCCTGCGCTGACGGCTCAGATACGGCGCGCGAATGCCTCGTCGGCCCAGTGGCCCTCTCTTTTTTGGCGCGGCGCCGCCCTAGCATGGAGGTCCTACGGACGGGGGTGCGGTATGATGCTGGGCGGGGATGCACACGTCCTATCTAGAAACCATATATATATATACCACCCACACAGCTCAGAGAGTGCAGAGCGAAAAGACCGCCGGGGATGCGGATGGTCGCCGCTCATATGTCGCCGCTACGCCGGACGGACGTACTGCCGGCGGCGTCCCGCGTGAGCCGCAGCGCGTTACGACGTAATCTCGTACCATCGCTCGGGCGGGGAAACCTTAAGCCTTAACGCGCCCGGTTTCAATTTGCGTTATATCGTGCTGGCTGTGCTGCCCCCGGGTGACAACGGGGGCCCTCGGCTGCGGCGCTTTCCGCGTTACTTTCCGCGTGTATGCCACCCCTCGCCGGGCGGCCCATGGGCGCCGCCTGCGCAACGCCTGCTCCCTGCTGCAGGGGGCCTGCGGCTGCGCGCGCCTCTCAGGTCATCGCCACGACACACGCATGCAGTCCACAGTATGTACTCAGATGCACGCACTCTAGTGTGGCACAGCGGGCTGTTGGGGCCCATGTCCTGCCTGCATCTGCGCCACGTGCGCCATCTTCTGCGCCTGGCGTTCCGTTTTGGCACGTTCCGATGGTCCGAGATTGTCGAGCGCCATCGGCTTGGGCGCAGGGTCCCCTGCGCCCTTCGCCCTATTCACCATGGAGAAGTCCCGTGTGCCTTGGATTCCGGCTTGCCCCTTATCCTCGAACATTGCATTCAACTGGTGCGATATATAGTCTCCACTGGGATTCGGCATGCCTTCGGCTGCTGGTCTTTGCTGCTGGCTGTACACGCCAAAGACCTTCACCTGGCCGACCGCGCCGCGAGCGTTGGGGCCAGATCGCACCCAGAGCAGGCCCGCATCGGCGGGGCTGATGCCCGCATCGACGATGCACTGTTGCGACGTCTGCTTCGTCCACACTAAGTCGACAGTGCGCCACGCACTCGGCGCTGCTGGAGCGCTCTGTGCGCTACCCGAGGAAAAGGCGAGCTCCGCGCTGCCTACGTTCTCATAGGAGCATAGGAGCGCGGCGAGCACTCGTGATCTTGGTGGGACGCCGAAAGCCACACTGGACGCCCTCTGGCTCGCCGCCCATCCCGCCTTGCGCATCTGCTCATTGCTTGCGCCGCGCGACGGGGCGATGGCTTGGCTTTCAAAGCCACGCAACTCGAAGCCAGCACGGTGCGTAGGCTGGAGCTGATCGCAGCCGGCCCAGTCGCACGTGTGGCACAGCCAATCGGCATGGGGGCTGTCCCACGCGGGCAAGTACGCTGGCGGCGGCAAGTTCGGCGACGCCATCTGGCGCCTCTCGTTCAGAGCGCGCATTACCAGCAGCGCCGCCGCTGCGTGCCCTACGGGGTCAGGATGGTGCATGTTCCACATGACGCTCGTGTCGATACGTGGGCCGAGAAGCGCTGCGATGGAGAGCTCCTGCACGCCGTAGTGCCTGGTCACGGGGCTGTAGAGGCCGTCGCAGGGATGCAACCTTTCCTTGCTCGGGCAAATGTAGAGTACGAGAGGCACTGTGTTCGGACGAGTCCGCCTCACGTGTCGGATCAGCCGTTCCATGGATCCAAGGGGATCGAGCTCGATTTCAGTTCTTTGACCGCCCTCGCTTCGAGTCGAGACGATCGTTTCCGTGTGCCACGTCCCAAAGTGGCCGTCATTTACCGCATATTCGATGACTAGGAAGTCAGTTTGCTCTGGCAGGAGCTCATCGACGCAGAAGGACGGCAGTGCCACACCTGTCGCCGGAATGGCTCGATTGTACACTGTCAAGCCCTTTGCCGACAGAAGCTCTGGGTAGGATTTGCCGATTTGCACAGAATCGCCAAATGAAATGGAGCCTCCGAGGATTCCAATTTTGAGGGCCTTATCGGCTTGATCGTACTGACGATCGATGTTCTGCTTGAGCTGCTGAAGCGTAGATTCATCAACACCTTTGTGTAGTTTTTGAATACTATGTTCGTCCTCGTGACGACCATCCTGGGATGGAATACGGAGTGCACCAGCCAATGCCGCCAATGTCGCGACACACGCTGGCAGTGCCATTGTTGCTTCGCACGCGTCCGCCGTCCCCCCCGAGCCCGACCACCAGGAAGAAGCCCGAGCGCGTGAAGTTCGCACTCCTGTGAACTATAGAACCAATAACTGTGAACTGACCCGAAGCCGACGACCTCGCACCCAATAACTGCGACCAATAACTCGCAGTTATGAAAGCGGACGGCGGCGCCGGTATGGTGTACACGCGTCAACTCAGAGACCGCTTTCATTCTGCCTCTTCTCTCCAGCTGACCAGGCCGGCCTTCCCCCGCACTGCCCGAAACTCCGAAATGGACTTGTGCCGGTCGCTCAGCAGCTTCGTCGCATTGCCAGCGGGCCGTATGCTTGAGGGTTGCTTGCTAAAGCCCACGCGCTTGGTGGCGTTGCCGGATACCTTGCTGTCTGCCCCACCGGCCACCATGCGAGAGGCCCATGAGCTGCGCTCGTTCCACTTCGCTGCCGGCGTCGTGAAGTACGAGCGCGCGCCGCCCGGGGTGACCTTTTCGCGTTGAGCAAACTGATCGGCGTATTGCTGCAGCCGCGCCATCATCTCGTCGCCCTCGCGCGTGAGCAGAACAAGCCTGCCCCGCCTCCGGTGCAGCTTCATCGCCCGACTCGAGCGCTCACTCAGTAGCGCCCCCCCGGGGGGGGTAGTCGAACTATCGCCGCCGCCGGTGCGCGCCGTCGTGGCCGCGCGCCGCATCATGATGGTGTGCAGGTCCATCTGGGTGGGAGACACGAGCAGCTGGAGTACGAGCGAAGCGGCGCCATACGGCCCGTGCAAATCGCCGCTCGTGCGCTGGCTCTCCTCTTCCGTGGCATACGCGTGCGGGACGGACGACCAGCCGACTATCGTGTTCTCGCGACTCTCGCTCACAGTCTGCCACTCGAACAGGAAGCTGCCGAGACGGCGCGGTCGACTCTCGAGGGAGTGCAGGTACACGCCAGAATGGCTGAGCGCCACGAGCACCGGCTGCACCGGCTGCCCATAGCCGGCCCACACGCTGGCCGTGTGCAACGAGCCGAAGGATAACGGCTCGTCTGCGAGTCGATCGCGTAGGATGCGCTCGGCCGACTTTTGGGTGACGACCACCTGACCTTTGGCATCGAAGTTGACGCCAAGTGCCTCCTGGCGTATGAGCCGAACGATCTGCGCCGTGTCGCTCAGCACGCCGTCCCACTTGTCCAGCGGCTGCTTGAGCAGTATCTTATAGCGCTGGCGGAGTCGTTCAAGCATGCGTTGCTCGTGCCGGAGGCTGACGCCGTCGCCACCGACGACGCCGAGTACGTCCACGCTGCCGCCGCCGCCGATGGATTGATCAAAGTGCCCGTCAACCGCCCCCCCGGTGCTGCCTCCCCGGTTCCATCCCCCCCCCCCGGCACTGCTCTCTTGGTTGCCAAACTGCTCCATGAGCAGATCAGGGGGCAGCACGGTGGAGAGTTCTTTGGCCGTGAGGTCGAATTCTATCGTGGGCGGCGTCTTGCCTCCTCTACTCGCGGACTGGAGGGTGTTCTGCACCAGGTTGAACAGCGGCGAGTGCCCGGGACGGCGCGACCCACGCACGTGCATCTCACGCAGCGCCAGCACGCACGCGAGATCGAGGAGCTCGTCGGGCCGAAGCGCACGGGTCAGCCGCCCATCGAGGAGATCGGATCTCGCCTGCGCCATCTCGAGCTCGGCCTCAAACACGTTCGTGCTGCCACGCGAGCCGTTCGAGTAGATCTTGCGGATCACCAGCTCGAAAGCGCCCGGTGGCACCGCAGGCGAAGCGCCGAACTCTCGCCGCGCAGTCAGCTCCCAGCGCATGATGAGCTGATCGAGGAGCGGCTCATGCAGTGGCAGCTGGCGCCAGATGAGTTCCGTCCGGCGGGCGCCGCTCGCGCCGGCACCGGACCCGTCCTTGGATGGGCTCTTGGGCAATGGGCTTGCTGGCGAGCTGCCGCCGCTGCTGCTGTCCAACATGGCGCCGCTGCTGCTGCCCCAGAAGTCACCAACATGGCGCCGTGAAGGCGACGGTGAAGGCGAACTTTCGGGCCGTAAAGGCGACTTTTCGTCGACGCCGTGGGCGGCACCTGCGCGGCCTGCGCCGCCGGGCGCGCGCCGCTGCACCTCGAAAAGCGCCCAGTCGCCCGGGTTCTCCACTAGGGGCACGGTGGCGCCGTCGGCCATGGTGACCATGCGATTGCGGCAGAGTAGCCGGACGACGTCGGTCGAGGTGGTGTTCTCGCCGACGGAGCACTTGTAGACCTTGCCATCCATCCATCGCACTGAGATGTGCTTATCGGAGAAGACGGGACTCTTCGGGTAATTGAGCATACACTGCCTCGTGAGTGCTTGTAGCCACTCATCGGCGACCGCTCGCGGCGCAGCCAAGCGGAGGACCTCGCGCCCAGATCGCATCTCGAATTTGGGGCAGCTCAGCAGCATGAGTTGGAGCTCGTGATCCTCTGCGGGCTCGTCACTGTGGTGCGTGCCAGCGGAGCTGAGGATCTTGGAGCGCCGATCCTCGCCATCTGCGCCCGAGGCGCACAGCTCAGGCGAGAAGAAGCGCAGCGTGAGCTGCCCCTGCCCCGCCGGCGCAGTCGATTCGCCACCGACCATCATACCCTTGACTTGATCGCGCGTCCGGTACCAGCGCAGTTGTCCATCGTCCGTGAGCACAAAGTACCGGCGCCCCCAGATGCCTCCGTGCAGCCGGCGCAGCAAGAAGCCCTCTTTGATGATGCCGCCGTCGCCGCTCGTGCTGTCCCGACGGAGATTGGTGCCGGAGGGGAGCGGCAGGCTGAAGTTTCCAGTCCTCGGTCCTCCAAGCCCGGCCGGCTTGCTGTCCGCCTGTGAGACGCGGTTGTCGGCAGCCTGGCCGCCATCTGCGTCGGCGCTCTCGGCCAGTCGCGGCTTGACAATGTACTTGTCGATCAAGCGGCAGTCGGCGATGGCCGCGCGCAGAGTCTGTATGAGCTCAGCCAACGACGTCGATCGCAGCGGTGAGCTACCGGTACGCCTGGCCTGTGGTGAATCACCGTTCTGCGCAGTCGGGGTCTCGTCCTCGACGCTGTGGGAGCAAAAGACGACGCGATGCCGCGCCGCCAGCCCCGACCCCCCCACGAATCCGCCAACGTCGGCATGCTCATCGACAGGCGTCCCTCGCAACGTTTCGGCGCCGCCGACAGCCCAACGCCACCAGGCTAATTTGGCTTCGGCAGCACGGAGCAAGCGGAGGCGCTCCTCCTCCTCGGGGTTGTGCTCATGTACGAGCGTCTGCGTTTGCTCAAGTACCACTTGCTCGATGGCGTTGTCCTCGTCGATGCCAGAAATGATAGGCCTTCGAAAGCTTTTGAGAGAGCCTTTGGCTTTGGCGCCATTCTTGCCGGCGGGTTTGGAGAGGGTTCCATTCGAAACCTTGCAGCATGTGAGTGGGAAGACGCCCACGACGGCGTCGTACTGGATCGTATGAGGCTGTTCCAGATGTTCGCCCCCCTCCTCGAGAACGAGCGTCCCCCTGACGAGTGATGCGACAAGCCTCCGAGGCGGTGTCTCTTCAGTCGCGTGTTTGACGCGGTGTCTTTTCAACAGCCGCCGCACCGGCGACTCCCCGCCGTGCTCGTTGGGGTCGATCGGGTCGTCGTTGGGGTTGATCGTCTCGAGGCGCGCCCACACAAGCGCCGACCAGCCGTGCGTCGTGTGCTGCGGCAGCTTGCCAAGCTCATCCCCTTTCTTGGCCAGCCGCCCCGCCAAGCGCACTTGAACGCCACTGCGGAGCCAAAGCATGTTAGCGAGCACCATCGCGCTCAGCTGCGAGTGAGACGCCTGGTTGATGAGCTCCTCTGGGCTCGCGGCGAGCCGCTCTCGTTCGAACTGCAGCTGCTTGCGCTGCTCGGGCGTCAACCCATGCAGCACCTTGGAGACCTCCTTCGGCGACGCTCCCTTCAGGAGCAGCCCCTTTTGCTCGAGGTAGAAGGAGAGTGCGACGGACATGGTGAGCGAGATGGTCGTCCCGGTCTTCGCGCTTGTGATCTCGTCCAAGAAGCCCTCGCCCTCGCGTCGCAGCACCTCGCGGAAGCGATCGGGATGCTGCTTGAGCTCGCGAGCGCGCATGCGCGCTATCTTGACAAGCGCCGCATGCTGCAGCACTTGCGTCTTCTCACGGATGCCTTCGTACGCCCGTCGAGTGCGAACGCCGCGCAGCAGGTGCTGAATGCGTCTCGCGTACTTCTGCTTGAGCTTGAATTGCTTGAACGTCTTCCTCATCTTCCAGTATCCCTGGATCCGTATTGCGTACTCACTCAATCGCATCTCGCGGATGTGATCGAGCAACGCGAGGACCTCCTCATTGGCCATGAAGACGAGCGTGCGCCCCACGCGCCACGTTTCGCTATCGATCCCCGACTGGCGCAGCAGCTTTAAGCACTGCTCGCGCATCGTGCTCGCGCGCAACGCACCGACGTCGTGCGCGCAGATCTTGTAGTGCGAGAAGAAACGCTCGAGGGGCCTACGCACGTAAAGCCCTGCCTTGCGGACCTTGGTCACTTCGAGTGTGCCAGAGTAGCCAAGTTGGAGCAGCATCAACTCGTCGTCAAAGTCGCCCGCACGGAGCGCGTGGTTGGGCTTGAGGCATCGGATGTAGTGGTGGTCGGTCTGGCCAAGCATGTCCATCAACAAGTTCAGTGACTCTCCGAAGGATTCAGAAACGGTCTTCTTACGCGTGCGCTTCCCGCCGCCAGCGCCGCCGCCGCCAGCGCCGCCGACGCGCCCCTTCTTGCCTTTCTTATCGGGCGATTCGCTGGCAACGCGTTGCGCATCCAGGACGGCGACCTCCGTTCGCCGGCTCTCGGCAAGCGCCAACGACTTGAGCTCGTCGAATCTCGTGTGCTGCTCTATCAGCGCCTTGATCATTGGCGAGAGCTCGTCCTTGTTCTTCTCGATGAAGCTATCGATCGTGTAGGAGACCTCGCCCGCAAAGTGACGAATGACGAAGCTGCCGGGCACCTTTGGCTTGCTGTAGAACTTATTCGTGGGCGGTTTGTCGAACTTGCTGTGCATGTTCTCGAGCAGTGCCGCGTCATTGGTGGCGGTGCGCTTTTGGCACTCATCATCGACCAAGGAGAGCACGCCGCCCGGCTTCTTGGCGATCAGCTCAATGATCTCCTTGTTGTCGAAGTAGTCGATGGATGACCACTCGATGTCCTCGTTCGCGTAGAAGCGCTGCTCGACCTCGAAGATGTGCTCGATGAAGATCTGATGCAACCTCTCGTTGGTCAGGTTGATGCACAGCTGCGGGAAAGAGTTGATCTGACCTTTGGAGTTGAAGTTCTCGAAGCCGAAGATGTCGAGCACGCCGATGCAGCGCTCCGCCTCCTCGGGCGGCACGGCGATCGACTCGTTGATCTTCTTGACGCACCAGGAAAAGGCGAGCGAGTAGATGAGCATGCAAAGCGAGCCTAGCGCCGCCGTCGCCTTTGCCGCCGACAGCTGCTGCTCAATCTCGTCGAGACCTACCGTGAGCGTCGTTTTGGTGAGCGCAGCCACGAGCTGCTCGCGGGTTACCTGCAGCAGCGCGCACACGAGCTCGAGCTGCGGCTCGTTGCTCACGGCGGCGCCTTCGGTCGAGCCGCCGCCCTCGGGGTTCGTGAAGTCCATCGTCTGGAAACGCACGTTGCCCATGTGCATGACGATCGCCACCATGCAGTAAAAGTGGTTGCGCTGCACATCGCTGAAGCCGAGCTCGGACAGCGCGGCATGCATCGCTGCCATCTCGCCCTCGTCGTCCCAGCTCGTGACGCGCTCGATGGTCCCTTGCTGGTTCAGGATCGCATACTGCTGCCAGTCGTTGAGGATCCGGCCGGCCGAGCGCACCTCAGAGTTCGCTTTGCTGAGCATGTAGAAGATGTGGTAGTTGCGTTCGCCCGGCATGTGCTGCACGATGCGCGGCTTCTCGAGCAGATAGGTCGAGGTGCGCGCGCCCATGATCTGGCCCTGCCAGTCGAATTGGATGTCGAAGTGCTTGCCGAAGCGCGACGAGTTGTTGTTGCGCACCGTCTTTGCGTTGCCGATTGGCTCCATGATCGGGTTCGTCTTCATCAACTTCGTGGCCACCGTGTCGCCCTTGGTGGACCTTTTGCCGGCCGTAGCCGCCGATGCCGCCGAGGAGATCGCGCCGAGGTGCGAGACGCACAGCTTCATCGCCTCCGTCTTCCCCGCGCCCGACTCACCGGAGATGAGGATCGAGAGAGAGCGCGCATTCGGCTCGCGCATCTTGCTGTACGCCTGCCCGACGAGACAGAAGATGTGCGGCGGGAGCGACGTGACCGCCTGCCCCGGACCCATGGCGACGTACGCGTCGTGCACCGCCTTCGAATCGTTGCCCGTGTGCTTGAACGGGTTGACCGATACGACAATGTCGCCGATGTATGTGTACACGATCTCCGCGTTGAAGCGCACCTTCAGGTTGTCCAGGAGGTCCTTCTCCTCAAGGTGCGGCAGCTGGATCATGTCCGCGACGCCGACACTCCTCTTTTTGAGGAAGTCGCCTACCATGCTCATCATACTGTCAAGCAAACCGCTTTTGGAGGCGGCGGCGGCCGGATTTGGCTTCGCACCTGGTGCCGGTGGTTGGTTGAGTGTCATCTTCGTGTCCGTGGTTTTTCCCCAGTTCGGTACGGGCGGCGACGAAACGGGCGGCGGCGAGCGTACGGCGGCCAGCGAGCCTGAAGTGGCTGAAAAGGGCCGCGGCGGCGAGCTCGCTGCCGCGCCAGCGCCATCATCATTGCGATGGTTGACAAGATCATCACGATAACTTAGAAGACCACCGCCGCCAGCGCTGCTGCTTCTGCGGCCGACTGGAGACTGCGGCATGGTGCTACGGGTGGTATGTGCTGCGGCCAAACGGCTGGGATCTTCCTCCTCGCGCCGAGCACTTAGCCGGCCGCTTCCTATTTTACCATGGTTGGTTGGGCGGCGGGGCTTCAATTATGCCTTGTAAGTTAAAGTTTGGCGTCGTTCTGAGCGTACGTGCAAAAACTCACGCGAACACGGGCCGGAAGAGTATTGATGCGGTGATGCTAGGTGCATGCATTCGCTTGTTTGAGATGTTTTTCTGTTACACCTAAGGCACATAGTCTCGAGAAGCCGAATGCGCATGAGATCGCTCCGGCCGGTCGTTTTCGCCGCCTTTCTGTGCAACAGGATTGTGGTGGCCATAAGCTGCATCTACAGGAATGCCGCGGGTCTCTGCTGGGAGCTCCAGCAAGGCCCATTTTCGAACCCGATTGGATGGAACTCATCTCTTTCCACGGCCACCTGCGCAACGCTTGTTAGCCAAGACGAGCGTTGCCACCGGACGTGCACGACGCCGGGTTTCTGCCCGATGAGTGCGAATGAGAGTACGGGGCCTGCATTTTGCGAGGAGGTTGCGTTCCTGCATGCATCCTCGACGGCAGCTACAGTGACGTCTGCTCCGACCTTAGCTCCGACCCAAGGTCTTCTCGGCTGCCAACTCGATTCCAACGGAGCATATTACCACAACACTGGGGGTACACAGACCAGTGTCTGGCCTGGCGGGGCCACCCGCCGGATGTTTTGCGTGTCAGCGAATGCACGCTTTGGCAACACTCGATCGGTACCCGCCTACGCGAGCTACGTCAATCAGCTGATGAAGCACGCGTCCGCAGCTTGCACGCCAATCATAGCACCATCGCCCCCGCCTCGGAGACCACCATCGCCCCCGCCGCCGTCGCAGCCGCCGTCGCCGGTGCCGTCGCCGCCCCCGTCGTCGCCCTCGCCGCCTCCGCCGTCGCCCTCGCCGCCTCCACCTAAACCGCCCTGGCGTCCACCGCCGGCTGCACCACCGCCTCCGTCGCCGCCGCCGCCCCCGCCGCCACCACCGACGCCACCACCACAGTCGCCTCCTCCGCCGTCGCCACCACCGTCGCCACCGTCCCCATCACCTCCGACCCCCTCACCTCCCCCGTTCCTCCCGTCGCCATCACCGCCTCCAGTAGTTCCAATAGACGCGCCTCGTAGGCCGCCGCCACAACGTCCGCCCCCGCCGTCGCTACCCCCGCTATCGCCCTCGCCGCCTCCACCGAAGCCGCCCTCGCGTCCACCGCCAGATGCACGACCGTCGCCGCTTTCGCCGTCGCCCTCGCCGCCTCCGCCCTCGCCCTCGCCGCCTCCGCCCTCGCCCTCGCCGCCTCCACCGAAGCCGCCCTCGCGTCCACCGCCACGACCGCCATCCTCACCTCCACCCTTACGTTTGCGACCGCCGCCACCCCCTCCGTCTGAGCCACCGCCCATGACATCCCCGTCACTATCCCCACTACCTGCGCTGCCCCCGCCGCATATGCCTCGTGGTGCTCAGTACAACACGGAGATTTACGTGGTGATGATTGTTGCAGGGAGCATAGATGAGTTCAACAACATCATCGTACGGAACAACTACATACAGGCCATGGCCACGCTCTTCAACTGCGTGGCTGATGATGTCACAATCGTCAACGTGGCTGCTGCAAGTGTCCAGGTCGGTACGCTGATTGTCTCAGGCGACATGTCAGCCTCCAACTTAGCCATTCAATTGCTCAACTCAGGAAACGTGTCGCAGATTCGGGCTGCCCTTGGTAACAGTGTTCCCATCATCGGTGCAACTGTGGTCAATGCCACCTCCAGGCAGTTTACAGCGCCACCACCTCCATCTCCATCGCCGCCCCCTTCCACCCCGCCAGACAGCCCATCTTATTACGTTGTGCTGCTTATCTTGTGCTGCTTGCTGGCATGCGTGTTGGCATGCGTGTGTGCAGCTGTGCTGGCCTGCTGCTGGCGCGATCATCGCAAGCGGCGGGCGATTGTAATGCACGCGGAGATAAACAACAAAGGCGAGGGCGCAGATGAGACTAACGACGGCGAGCCTTTGTCAGCGTCGCCTTGTGCTTGGCGCGCGAGTTCTTGGAGTGCTCGCCAAACTGTGGCCAGTACTCAAGAGCCACGAGCCACGAGCCACGAGCCACTCAAGAGCCACGAGTTCAAGCAGCCTCTCTCCCCCAAGGGCACGATCCACTTCACGGCGAAGTTGAGCCCGATGGCTTTGGGACACGAGTGGATCGGCCAGGAGATCATCCGGAGTATCGATGGCATCGAGATCCACGCCCGGGTGACCGCCTGGGCTCCAGCCGTGGGCAGCGATCTCGCATCGTGGCACGTGGTCCACAACGATGGCGACGAGAACGACCTGAACGAGGCAGAGATGCTCGCTGCTCTAAAGCGCGCCAGCAGTCGCAAGGAGGAGGCGGAAAATAGGGAAGAGGTGGAGGAGGCAGCGGCGGCAGGAGCCTTTCAAGCCCGAAGATGTCGAGCACGAAGCTCGTCATATGTGCATGCACGAGGTGCGGGCGAGGCTCTTCGTCCGATGGCCCCTTGGGAGTTGCGGTGGGCGTTGCTCGCACGGGCGTTGCTCGCCACGCAAACGCACAAGCTGCGAAGGGCTCGCTGGCTGAAGGTGCGCGATGCCTTGAGGGCTACTAGGCTCGCCGCTGACGTGAATGTGATGCTCGACGCCGTCTCGCCGCCGCCGCCGCTGCCGCCGCCGCTGCCGCCGCCGCCGCCACAGCAGCAGCCGAGCAGCAGCACCGCGTGCTACACAGAGGAGCAGCGCGTGGCAGCTTGGACCGAGTTCTATCGGCAGCAAGCTCTTCAACAGCAGGCGCAGCAGCCAGCGCAGCACCAGCAACCACATTCGTTTCCACATGCGCCCTCGCCCGCCACCGACAAGTCCTTGCCTTTTCATTGTGCTGGAATCGTGGCTGCAGCTTCTGATGAGCCAACAATTGTGCCGATGCCTTGCCATCGGCCGTGCACCAAAGCCGCCAGCTCTTCAGTGGAGCCTTTGTCCGTGGAGCCTCGCCCCTATCACCCCACGGACGTTTCAGTCGAGGGGATTGCGCTACCGTGCACAATGCCTGCTGTTTGGGGCGTTTATTTGCGCACCGCTCCACAACTTGACGACAAACAGCATTTCAGCACGCACTTACGCCGCACCCACACAGCCTCATTTCTGGCAACCATATCAGGGCCATCAGGGCCATCGGGACCATCAGGGGCGAGGGATGCGCCCTCAAAGCGGAGCAGCTTCTTTCCAACGCGCAGGGCGCCACAGATACCATCAGGAGCAGAACGTCCTCCGATCTCGGTCACCTCTGCCGCGCCGGCCTCGTGCCGACCCGCACATGGTTTCGTCAGCCATGCCGAGTGGGCACCCGAGACGCCCTTTATCTGCCATGCGCCACTGCCCCTGCAGCTGCACGCCCGCGTCGTGGGCTGGATGGCTGACCGTCTACCCGTCTAGGTGGCGGACCTCTGAGTGGCGGACCTCTAGGTGGCGGACGCGAGCATCTCAGCTTGTGACACTAAGCCGTACGCGGAGCACGTGACGCTAACGTGACGCTGACGGCAGTTACGGCGGTGCGGGACGTTTCAGCTCCCGCATTGTTTGACACATGAATAGAATAGAACTGTTTCAACATCAAGCAGTACCGGACTGTATAGTTGTGAAAATGAGTACGTGTATACTTTGACTGTCCACGCATCATAGTTCATACGATCTCGCGAAGATTAGAGATTTCATGTGCTTCGACTTGGGGCGGAATAGCTACTAGCTCTATAATAAAATATATCTTGTACCTGAGCACACGAAATACACAATAATGGCGCGCCGGGGATCTACGGCCGCGGGGGCGGGAGCGGATTACGATGCCTGCGCGCTATCCGCGATTAACTCTAGCGCGAAAACTAGCCACTCGCCGCTCTAGCATCTTTGATCGCGAGGCCGAGGGTAAGCATCAGCTTGAGGCCCAAACGCAGCTTCCTAACCTCGGACGCAAACTGACGCCGCGCGCGCCACAGCTCCTCCTGCGCAGTATTCGACGGCTCCGACCTCGTGGCCGCCTCGAAAGCCGCCTCGTCCGCCCCGCTAGTCCGTGACGTACGCTCGCCGTCTCGTGTCACACCCAAGGCAACTAGTCCAAGCGTCATGCTCGCCTTGAGCGCCCCGCGGAGCCTCGAGCGATTGCGTTCCAGCGCAGCCTTTAGCGCGTCCTTTTCAGCCTCGCATGCCGTGCGCTCCTCGAGCATTTCGGCCGCCAAGCGCGTGCATTCCTGCTCGAGCTGCGAGACACGCGCATGCCACGCCTGCTCGAGCTGCAAGGCACTCGCCGTCCGCTCGGCGAGCTCAGCTTCGAGGTGTGCACGCACACGCGCCGCCTCGTCGACTTGCGCTCGCAAGGCCGCGACAGCATCGGCGGCGTTCATTCCAATCGATAGCTTTGCGCGCTCGTGTTCCAGCGACAATGCCTCGACGGCTGCCGCTACCCTCTGCGCTGCGGCGGCCTCGGCGGCCTTGACAGCCGCATCGAGCTCACGCGCGCACTCTTCTCGTGTCGAATCGATCGCCTGCTTGATCGCCCCCTCCTGCGCCCGCACCGCCTCCTCCGCCGCCTGAGCCGCCTCCTCGGCACTCAGCGCCTGCGCGTTAGTCGCCTCCTGCGCCCGCTTCGACTCCTCCGCCGCCTCCGCCGTCTCCTCGGCATGCTTCGTTGCCTTAGCCGCGCCCCTGAGCGCATACGAGAGGGCCATCTTCTTCTGCATGGTCGCGATCGCCGTGTTCACGGCCGCCTTCTTGTTCGCCGCGTGGATCAACGCCTTGACGATCGAGGTCATCCTTGCGCGCGTCCGCTCCTTCGCCATCGCCGATGCCACCGCCGAATCGACAGCCTGCACCTGGCACCTGGCGGCCTCTGCCTCGAGCACGCCCTTCTCAGCCTCGCATGCCGTGCGCACCTCGAGCATCTCGGCCGCCATGCGCGTAAATTCCTGCTCGAGCTGCGAGACACGCGCATGCCACGCCTGCTCGAGCTGCGAGGCACTCGCCGTCCGCTCGGCGAGCTCAGCTTCGAGGTGTGCACGCACACGCGCCGCCTCGTCGACTTGCGCTCGCAAGGCCGCGGTCGACTCAGCTTGCGCACTTAAGGCCGCTCTTGCTTCGTCTACTTGCAATTGCAAGGATGCGACCGCAGCCGCCTCAATCGCAGCTGTGGCAGCAGCGTCTGCGGCTGCTGCATCAGCGGCGTTTGCATTCACTGTGACCATGGACAGCCTTGCGCGCTCATGTGCCAGCGCCGCCTCGAGCGCGTCCTTCTCAGCCTCGCATGCCGTGCGCTCCTCGAGCATCTCGGCCGCCATGCGCGTGCATTCCTGCTCGAGCTGCGAGAAACGCCCATGACACGCCTGCTCGAGCATCGAGGCACTCGCCGTCCGCTCGGCGAGCTCTGCTTCGAGGTGTGCACGCACACGCGCCGCCTCATCAATTTGTGCTTGCAAGGAGCGGTCGATAGCGCGTCCGATCAGAAGTTCTTGAGCAGACTGCGAGCCCATGAGTTTGGGCGTGACGTGCGAGGCCCGCTTGAGTGGCAGGGATGTAAACTTGGGCGTAAGGACGTGCGAGCGAGGCCCTGGTGGCGGCCGCCAAGTCACGCGTGCTGTTACCCCAAGGCCCTGCTGCTCAGAGCGAATCTGCTGTGCCCTGCGCAGCGCCACGACCCGCTTTTCTGCCCACTCCAGGATGGGCTTTGACGCTTCCGAAACGGAGCCCATAGCAAAGTGAACCTCCGTCCCTCCTTTCGTCGTGACTCGCGATCGGCGAGTGACTCTGCAAGGAGAACCATTGTGGAACCAGCACGAGAATTTTGAAACTCCAAACTGATTGCAGAAACTGAAGGTCGTGTATCCGGAATCTTCTAACTTTGTTCTGCATGCACCTCTAAGGAGAATTCGGGACTTGCTCCGGACGGGACCTGAACACGAATCTTCACATAGTGGTGTTAAATCTCCAGGATTATAAATTTATACGTTCGTCTCGTTTCTATCTTGTGCGTTGTGGATCTTGCAACCGTGCATCTTTCGAGATCTGTTCGGAAGTATACGGAAGGCACAAGCCCGAAGCCGCAACGCTAAAAGTAATATCTAAGAAACTCTAAAAGTGACCAAATCTCACTCTGGGCTCTGGGGCCCCGTGTCTCTGTGAGGCCCTCACAGCCTCACCGAAGAAGGCTGACCCGAAACGGGATCGCAACGGGCTCGAACATCGGGTCTGCAGCAGCAACCGTCTGGAGCGGCGCGTTCACAGCCTTGAGCCGCGCGAACGGGTTGTTGCCGCCGCTGGCGGTGCTCCCGCCGTTGGCGGCGCTCCCGCCGCTGGCGGCGCCACCGCCGCCGTCGTGTGCCTGTGGGGCGGCTGCGGCGGCGCGTGCGACACGCAGCGCAGAGCCAACAGGGAGCATGGTTTTGCCGTCCCCCCCCGAGCTCGATGGCGGCGTAGCCCACGCCAGCGTATTGAGGCTGAGCGTCGGCCGCTGCTGCTGCGGCGGCACCTGCTCGCCTTTGGGTCCGGCACCGACGCCGCCGCCCTCGTGTGCAGATCGTCGGCCGCTCGCCGAGCGAGCGAGCTTCGCATTCGGTACGTCGCTCTGGAAGGAGAGGGTTGAGGCACGGAGCTCCGCGTCGGACACGGAGGCGAGCTCGAGCTCCTCCACCACCTCTGCTCCACGATCGGGACCGCCGCCGCCGCCGCCGCCGCCGCCGTTTCCGCCGTGGCCGGTGGCAGCGGAGCTCGCGCGTCCTGCATGCGCCACATCCCACGCCTCCGCGGTAGGTCGCGCGGCGCCCGCGGCTCCCTCGCTCAAATAGTACAGGCCGCCGCTGCTGTTCGGAGGCTGGGGCGCATGCCGGATGATCAGCTGCTGCGACTGCTGCGACTGCTGCTGCTGCTGCTGCGACTGCTGCGGCGGCTGCTGCGGCGGCTGCTGCTGTGGCGGCGGGTAGGTGGGCTGCTGCTGCTTGCGCTGTAGCGATTCAAGGCGCTTGATCGGGTCGGCCTTGGCCTGGCGCTTCTCGTGCTCTCGTTGCATCTTCTTCTGGCGCTCCTGCCGCTTCACGAGCGTGGCCGCCAGCCTCGGGTCACTCAACCCCCACTCCACGGCGACTGCCTGCATCTTGGACTCGTAGCTGCGCCCGCCGCCGCCGCCGCCGCCGCCGCCCCGCCCCCCGCTGCGATCGCTGGTAGGGGAGGAGGCGCACGAGGAGGCCGGGTCGGTGCACTCGGCGTGGCGGGCAGCTACGTCCTGTGCGGCCTGGGTCATCGCCCAGGGCGCCACCCCGCCGCTGCCACGGCCGCCGCCGCCGCCGCCGCCGCCGCCACCAGTGCTCGCCGGGTACCCGGGCGATACCCCAGGCAGCGACGCATGCAGGTTCGTCAGAGGAGCCGGGCGGCCGCCTCGCGCGACCGCCCCAATCGGCGGCAGCGGCATCGAGGGCGGGAGCGAGGACGGCATCGAGGGCCGCCACTCGTCATCGAGATCCGAAATCCCTGCTGCCGCTGCCTGTAGCCAAGAGTCATCGACAGCCTCGAACTCGTCGAGCTCGTCGTCGTCGAAGCGAGCGGCCATGAGGGCGGCGCGCAGCCGCCGTCGCAACCGCATGCCGCGCCAGCGCGCCTGCAGCGCCATGGCTGCCCGGTCATGCACTCTCCTGCGTCGCCGATACATGCGGCGCACGGCTCGCTGCAGTGCAAACGCCGCGTAAGGACGCACGCCTGTACTCCACCGTACCTGGCGGCCGCGCGCGTGCGCTTGCATGTGCGTCGCTGCCGCCTCTCTCCTGGCCGCCTCCCGCCGCCTAGTCTCCTCAGCCGCGCGACGCGCCTCCGCCTCCGCCTTGGCAAGCGCCTCCTTCCTCCGCCGCTCCTCGGCCTCTCGGCGGGCCTGTGCCTCTGCTTCCGCCTTCGCGCGAGCCTCTGCCTCACGCCGGTGCCGCTCGACCTCGGCGAGCCGGCGCTGGCGCTCCAATTCGGCGGCGGCGGCGGCACGCTTGGCCGCCTCACGCGCAGCCGCCTCCTCGGCCGCCCGGCGCGCCGCCTCTTCCGCCGCCCTCGCCGCGGCCTCGGCGGCCGCTCTCTCCTCCTCCTGCCTCCGCCGCAGCTGCTCCGCTGCGAGCTTGGAGCGCGTCGCGCGCGCGAAGAGTACGCGTGCGGCCGCCTGGAGCATCGAGGCGCCGCCGTGTTGCTTGCGCGCCTCCGCCTGCAGGGCCGCCACGCGCGCCGCCTCCTCCGCCTCCCTGCGCATCAACTCCTTTCGCTCCGCAAGCCGGATGGCCGCCTGTCGATCGCGCTCCGCCTGCTCCTCCCTGCGCCGTAGCTCCGCCTCGGCCGCCTCGAAGCGCTGCAGCAGCGCTGCCGCCTCCGCCTGACGCTCGGCCTCGCGCGCCGCAGCCGCCGCGCGCCGCTCTTCGCGCGCCGCCTCTGCGGCCGCCGCCTCCTCATACTCACGCTGCCGCTGCGCCGCGGCCGCGGCCGCGGCTGCCTCGCGCTCGGCCTCCCACAGTCGCCGGTTGGCATCGCGCTCGGCGCGCGCGGCCTGCATCGCGGCCGCATCCTCCTCGAGCCGCACGCGCATCGCCTCCGCCTCCGCCTCCGCCTTCGCATGCGCTGCTTGCGACGCGGCCACCCGCTCAGCCTCCTCGGCCTTCTGCCGCTGCCGTCGCTGCGCCTCGCGCTCGGCCTCGGCCGCCCACGCCGCCTGACGCTCCGTGACCCACCACGGCGTCTCGGCCGCGCTCTCGTCGCCGTCGTACCCGCTCGAGGCCGCCGCCGCTGCCTCGTCGCGCGGCGCAGGCAGTGTCACGCTCGCCGTGAGCGCGGACATCTCCGAGACGTCGGCCGCAAAGCCATCGCACGCACGTGCGCCGGTTGATTCCAGCGCCGCCTGCAGCTCATCGAGTAGGCTGCTGCTGCCACCGCCTCTGGCGTCTCGGCCGCGGCCGTCGGACCTGCCGCCGCCGCTGCCACTGCTGCTTGCGGCAGCGGCTTCTGCCTCCGCCGCTGCAATGAGCTGCTCCAGCGGCACGAGCGGCTGCAGCACAAGCGTGGCGAGCGCGGCGCTAGTGTCTGGCGCATCATCCTCGTCGTCGCTGAATAGCTCGACGCCGTCCAGGTCGGCCTGGAGGGCGCGCTCGAGTTCGTCATCCATACAAACAAATGCACGCATCCTTGCAAACAAACGCCTCCCCTTCTCCACGCACGGTCGCTCGGACCAGAAGCTGTTCAACACAACGCGCCTTCGAGGGCTGGTGCAGGTCCACTGCGCGAGAGGGTTTCACTACTCAGGTACAATTTACCTCGTTTTGCGTTCGTCGTTATCGGTGCATGTGCAAGACCGCACAGCCCCTTGAGCTCGACGTGTTGTCGCTGCTGGACCGAAGCGACTGACTTGTGACTGAGACTACTCTCTGGCAGCGGATCGAAGCGCAGCGGTGCATATGGTACAGGTTGGTACAGGGGGCATGGTCTGTACAGTTCGAATGCTGTTCGAATGGTACACGGTACACCCACAGCGGGGCGCGTCCTCGCCGGGAGCGAGAGCTCACGCGCCCTCAACCGACGGCACGGAGTGCGGCAAGCGCAGCGAGGGACTGGCGCGTATGGCAAAGGAAGACGGCTGTACGCTGCAGCCGCTCGCGCACCGAGGTGGCCTGCAGGAGCGCTTGTCGATCCAGGCTGGCCGGCGGAGGGGGTAGCGGCAGGCCCGCGGGCAGGGCCGTTGAGGCGAGCAAGGTGGGTAGTGCCGCACCGATCAAGTAGGAGAGACGCTGGGCGCGACGCACGGGCGGGTAGCCCCAGCGCTGCAGCCACGTCGCCGACGAGGGCGGGCTCGGCATCTCTTCGGGCCAGCCCTGACGCGGCGGCGGCGGCATGAGCAGCAGCAGCTGCTCGGGCAGAGCCACGGCGTCGTCCGCGGCACGCGGTCCAAGCACGAGCGGGGGCGGCGTCGGCATCAGGCCGACGCCGTCGGCGGCCACGCCACCTACGGCGCGCACGACGGCGCTCAAGTGAACGGCCTCGGAGGCGGCGAGGGCGGCGGAGAGGCGAAGGCACGAGATGAGCTCCACCCACGTCGCGTGCTCGAGAGCGAGCAGGAAGGGTGACGAGTCCGACGCCCACGTCGACGCAAGGTTTACCTCGAAAGGTGTCGACGCGTCTGTCGTCGTCGACGCGTCTGTCGACGTCGCCGCCGCCACCGTTGCATCTGGTGTTTCCGAGCTGTCGGCACCGGTGGGCACGGTAAGCCCGCTGTACTGCTCCAGGCCGAGGGACTCGAGAGCCACGAACAGCTCAGCTTCCCCCGCCTCCGCCGCCGCCTCGGCCGCCGCTGCCTCGGCCGACGCCTCAGCCACCAGCTCGGCCACCTCGGCGGGTGCGGCAGGGCGGGCCATGTGCGCAATGGACGCTTTGGCAGCTTGGATCGCGGCCTCGGTGGCGACTCCCGTGCAGCCTGCGATCGAGAGCTGCAGGTTCATCGGCGCGAGCGCCTCGCCCACCTCATGCCAGCGTCGGTGGTCACCGATGGGGCTCACGAACGGTGACATCGCTTCCGCCAGAGGAAGGAGTGCCGCCACCTCCTCGCCCGCGCTCGAAGACCCGCCGCCGCCGCTGACCCCGCTGCCGCTGCCTTCGGTGCTGATGCCCTCAACGCCACCCTCGGTGCTGCGGCCGCCGCGCTCGCCGGCCTTCGAGGACTTTGGCGATGGTGGCAGCTCGCTCGCCGCCCACGTGAGCGCCGCCGCCGCCGCCGCCGCCCGCGCCGCCTCGGCACGTGTCTGTCGAGGCAGCCATCCCGCTGGGGACGCGTCCGTCTCGCGGCGCAGGCGCGTGAGCCCGAGCTCCTCGTCGTCGGGCAGGAGTACCACGTTCGCGCGCGGCAGCGGCTCGAGTGCCGTCGAGCTCGCCACGCGGAAGCGGCAGATGGCGCGCGCAACGACCACGAGCCGCCCGTTTGCCAATGGCCTCACCTCTCTCAGCTCCATGAGGACGCCGATGTTCTCATACGCTTGAAGGTGGCCGAAGCGGGCGGGCTGCGCCTCCTCGGTCGCGAGTGCCTGCAGCTCCGAGAAGCAGTGCACCCACTCCGGTCCCGAGATGAGCATCACCTGGATGACGCCCGGCAGAACCGTGTGGCCCGGCACTTGCAGCAGAGGCAAGTCGGCTATGGCGCCCGGGCCCAACACCGGCGCGGCCGTGGTATGTGTGCGGCCGCTATCACGGAACAGACGCTCCAGTCGTTGACCTGTGCGGAGGAAGCAAGCTGGTCAGTCACTGAACACAGACTCTATCGGGCATTGGGCGTGAGGGAGGCGTGCGTGCTCACCGTCGGGCTGTGCGCAGCCAACAGGGATCGTGCACCGAGCGGGCGCGTGCAGTCGAGGGCTGGGCGCGCCCGCAATGTACGCGCCCGCCGTGCTTGAAAGCAAGACCAGGGTCACCACTGACCAGGATGTTGGACGGAAGGCCATCACGAGAATACGGCGTTTCGCCGCATCTTCACATCATCTGTGATTTTCCAAGTATACATGTATTTTCCATGATGTTGGCGAGAAGGGAGGTCACGGATTTCGGAACCTACGAGAAAATTCTGTGGGGTTCGCGGCAACTAGGACGTTCCTAACAAAGCAAGCACGCCTCGAAAGCGACGTCGACATGTCGTCCATGTCTCTGTCGGCCGAGACCGTGCGCGCGGCCGAAGCTCGCATTGCATCCGACCGGAAGCACGCCAACGAGCTCATCGAGCTCATCGAGCTTTGCGTCACTCGCACTGCCAAACCGGCGGCGAGGCTCGCGGCAATGCAGGCATGCCGATCTCTCTTCTCGAGCTGGGCGATCAGCGGCGACCTACAGCTGCGACCGACCGAGGAAGACATGGCCGGCGACGGGAGCGCCGCCGAACCGCTTGCAGTCTATCGTGCGTGGCTGCTCCGCTCGTATCGAAAACTCCTCAGTGCGCTGTCCGCGACGCTATCCGACAGCCGCACGCCGCTCGCCCTAACGTTGCCGGCACTCGACTCGCTGGTGATGCTCGCGGCCGTCGAGGCGCGCCACTCGCGCGCGGGGCGCGTTGACCCGTCCATGCTCGACGCGGCTCACGGCGCATACCGCCTCACGCTCGACGCCCTCATCCACGCGCGCACGCCGCCGTCGCAGGAGGTTCTCGAGAGGCTGCGCTCGGCACACCTGACCCACTTGGACGCTTCCTTCTATCTGCTGAGCCACGTGCGCCGGCTGGCGCGTGCGGAAGAGGCGCCGCCACCTAAGCGCGTCGAGCGGCTCCTCACGCTGCTGCTGCTCGTCAAGCCGCCGTCGAAAGACGTGGCTCCACGCGCGGCGGTGATGCTGGCGGCGCCGCCTTTGCCGACGAAGCTCACGGGCAAGCGCGCGCGCGCGGCGGCAGCCGAGGAGGCCGAGGCTGGCGGCGGCGGCAGCAACAGCGAGCGTGCGGCCGAGCTGCGCGAGTGGCCTCCCGAGGCGAAGCAGCTCCTCGGTAAGCAGCGCCACCGCGCGGCGTATGACAAGGCTTGGCGAGCGCTCCTGGCACTCCCGATGCCCGCGCCCGCGTTTCGTCAGGTGCTGCGCGCACTTCCCGAGGGGATCCTGCCGCACGTGCCCGTGCCGCTGCGCTACTGCGACGTCCTCTCCGACGGGTACGCGCGCGGCGGCGTCGAGGCAGTGCTGGCGCTGCGCGGGCTGTTTGTGCTGATGACACGCCATCACCTCGAGTACCCCCATTTGTATAAGCAGCTTTACGCGGTGCTGACGGCGGAGGCGCTGAACGGCGCGCACCGCGCCGTCTTTGCGGCCGAGCTCAAGCTCTTCCTCTCGTCTGTCGCGCTGCCCGCCTACCTGCTCGCCGCGTTTTGCAAGCGCCTGCTTCGTCTTGCGCTGCATGCTTCCCCGTCGGGTGCTGCACTCGGGTGCGCGCTCGCGTTCAACGTGATGCTGCAGCACCCGAGTGCGCGCGTGCTCATCCATCGCGCTAAGCGCGCGCGCGCCGGCGGCGAAGAGGGCGAGGGCGAGGGCGAGGAGGACGATGGCGAGGAGGACGAGGGCGTGGACGAGGAGGCCGACGAGGCCACCGAGGAAGGTGGCGGGAATGAGGACGGCGGTCCACGCCCGAGCAGCCATGCCAACACCAAGAGAGATAGCGGCGCGAGCAGCGCTACTGGCGCTCTCGCCTCTGTCGCCGCGGCCGCCCCAGCCGCAGATCCAAGAGGGAGATATCGGGAGATATCGGGAGATCTCGGAGGCGGCCGCGGCTCGGCGGAAGATGCGGCGCTCCTTGCCGCCATCGCGGCCGCCGATCCATTCCGCATGGAGGAGTCTGATCCGGCGGAGAGCATGGCACTCGACTCCTCGCTCTGGGAGGTTGAGCAGCTGCGCCAGCACTGCTGTCCAACCGTCGCGTCACTCGCGGGGCTCTTCGCCGCGCCGATGCTGCCTATGACGGCTCCGGTCGAGCTCGAGCCGCTCGCCGCCCTCACTTACTCCTCGCTCGGGCTGCTGGAGACCCGCAAGCGGCTGCGCGAGGTGCCGCTGGCGGTGCGCCCCCCCGCCTCGCTCTTTGGGGCGCCGCCGCCCGGCATGCCGCCCGGTATGGCGCCGCTCTTAGCGGGGCTGAATGCGTGGCAATGAGCAGCGGCAGGCGAGTGCTGGGTTTGGTACCGGCAGCGCGCCCGTTAACGCGCCAACTCGGACTCCTGAGGGACGAAGGTATCGCACAGTATGGAGCTGTGCCGCGCACCGCGGGCAGGTGGCACCAGGTCACAGCGAGACGAGCGTCTTGCAGCTCACGGCTTTGTGCGGTTTGTATGGGCCTTTCGCTCCGCGACGCGGCGAATGTCCGTGTTCGTGTCCACATCAAATTCACACGCACATCATCACAGTATACATCGATTATTTGAGAACTCTTCTGCCGACCGATCCGGCATACGTAGTTGCGTTGCTTCCTCCGTCGCTCAACATCGCGCTAAGACCTAAGTCACCGCCACCGGACTGGAGATCCACACGAAGCCCGGGCGAGGTCCAGCTCTCAACTCATCAGGAATCTATTAGGGCGGGAAAAGGGGGAGACGGCTTGCTGGCGACCGGCATTGTTTGCCTGGTTCCGACGAGCGAGCGGGGCCCAGAACCGCGCGACCCTCGTCTGCACGTGCGCGGCGGGGGGGGGGCGGCTGCGGCGGCGCGCGGGAAGTGCCCCTTTCCCCACCTGGTGCACGATAGCGAGGCTCGCTCTATCAGATGTTGGCTATACAGGTGGTTCCACATGCTCGCTCGCTCGAGCTACGTCGTCAGTTCACATGTCGCTCAGCAGCGCCTCAGTAGCGGCATTGACGTCGCCTTTTGCCTTTGAGAGCGCCGCTACGCATTTCGCCTTCTCGAAGCCCATCGACATCAGCTGCTCCAGCTTCTCAGAATCTGCGCGCGAGAGGAGCACGCAGGCAGGCCCACGCATGCACTCATTCATGGAGGCGCGACAGGTCCACAACAAACACATGTACTTCACCATTCCCATCATATGAACCGAGAAGAGGCACACGATGAAGGGCGCGTGTGTGCGGAGACGCGCACGGTCGCGCAGTAAAAGTGTGCGAGCGCGTGCGAGCGCGTGCGAGCGCGTTCTCGTCGGCCCGTGGCACGCACCTCCCGCCTGCGCGCCGGCGTACGTCTCTGTCCAGAATTTGGCCGTCTTCATGAACTCCTGGTGATGCTCCTTGTACTGCTTGGCGACGACCGCGTCCTGCGGGTCGTCGGGCTCGGCCGCGGAGAGCAGCGCCTGCAGCGAGATGAGCGCTGTCCGAATCGTGAGCGCTGGGCTCCACTCGGTCTTCAAGATGTCCAGGCAGATCGCGCCGCTGTCACTGCTGATGTTTGGGTGCCAACACTTTGTTATGAATTTCATCTGCGACGGGTGTGGCAGCGCGGGGCAGCGTCGGAGACGCACGCTCGAGGGACGGGATGGAACACTGTGCGGCCCAATCGGCAGACCTTTGGCGGCACGAATGGGTAATCGTTCGGCAGCAAGATATCAACGTCAAAAATGCCGCCCTCGTATGGCGTCGTGATTGGCCCCTTGATCGTGCCCTTCCAATGCAAATAGTCGTCCTCATGCACCAGCTCTGCCTTGATGCCTGAGGTCTCCGGGTCCTTGTTGCAGTCCTTGAGCTCCTTTTTGACGCGGTTGAGATCGACCGCTGCGGCCATATCGGATACTATGTAGTGCGTGCGTACGAAGTTGCCGACCGACGCGGCCGAACTTCCTGTAAAAACGCCACGAAAAGTCTACTAAAAAGCCGTCAACGCGTCCGACGAAAAAGACCAATGAGATGACACTTATTTTGTACAGAATGAAACCGGTGCACAACTTTCATCGGCAGATGGAGTCCGAACACAAGCAACTTCTATCCGCCGCGGCCGACTTTCTCTGGAGCACCCGGTTCCAACAACATTCGGACGATTTTGTTGCGACGAATGCTCCTCTCTTCATAGGCGCGGTATGCCGCAACCCCGTTCCCTTCTCTGAAGCGTACCTCGTTGACAGCAATCATTCATCTCTCTGTGCAGCTTGGGATTCACGGCGAGCAACGCTTGGAGTACCAGCAACTGTACCTGCAGTACCGCGCGATATATGAGCGCGCGCTTGAGCAATTTTGTCTTCGGGAAAACATTGCATTCGGAACTTTTGTGGACGCATGCGAAGCTGCCCTCACTCATTCCGAATGGGCAGAGTATTCTGGCTTCGCCGAGTGCGTGTTGGCCATGAGCACCTACGACTACTTTTTACAGATGATGTGCACGGCGGCGGAGGCACAAGGCTGTGCGGGGCCCAGCAGCAGCAGTCGAGCGTCCGGGGAGGCGAGCTGTCATGGTGGCGGAGTGGGTGAGGGATTGGTAGACGCGGACGACGATTTTCCTTAATGTGAGCGCGAGAGCATCGCAAGTGCACAGTGTGAGTGTCAACGACAACTCAGCGACACAGTGTGAGTGTCAACGACAATGCCGTCGGCTGCTCAGCGACACAGCGTCTCGTTCTCTGGTCTCACTGTACACTGTCGGCTTGTCCCGGAGGCAGTCGCTCTTAAGCAGTCGCTGAACGCTGGGCAGTCGACTCGACATGTCTGCCAGTTTGGTCTCGCGCCCACGCACCCCAGACGACTCGGCACTTCACACGCTCGGCGACTTGCCAAGGCTTCCTGGCTTCGTTACGTGTCTGCCCCGCCCGGCTCAACGCGGGTCTTTTTGAACCGTGAAAGTTGGACGATTCGGGCCCATGCTGAAGGGGAAGACGGCTCGTGATGCGATGCGACCAATCCAATCGTCGCGGGAAATTCCCACATGTGGCCGGAGTGCCGGCGAAGGCGGCAGTAAGGGGCCGGCCGCTGCAGCGTGGCAGGAGTTTGTGGCCGCGAGCGATGTGAGCGAAATCACGTCCAAATTCACGAAGCTGCTCAAGGCAGTGCAGTGCGAAGGGCTTGTGGCGAAGACTGCCATGGCGGGGCCGGGGCCAATCGTGCTTCGAACGCTCGCCGAGGCGGCGCCGCGGCTGCCACCGCGCATGAAGGAGCTCGTGCAACTCCTGTCACGACGGCAGGCGCACACGCAGTACCGGCAGGGCGAGGCGTGCGCGGGGCTGCGCACGGCCATCATCGGCGCCGGCCCAGTGGGTCTGCGCTGTGCCCTCGAGCTCTCCCTTTGTGGCAGCAACGTCATCGTCATCGAGGGGCGAGCGGCGTGGACACGGCTGAACGTGCTGCACCTGTGGTCGTGGGTGGAGGCCGACCTGACGGAGCTCGGTGTGAAGCTCCTCGACCCGTCCGTGTTCGCCGCGGCCGAGTTCTGCCACACCGCCACCGCGCAACTCCAACGCCTGCTGCTCAAGCTGTGCCTCTTCGTCGGCGTCACCCTGCGCACCGGCTGCACGGTCAATCGATTGGACGAGCACTTTCGGACGACGCTGCAGCGGCTCTCCCAACGGCCAGAAGCTGAGGAGGAGGCACGGACTTTGACCTCCGCGAGGCCGGGAGAAGGTCTGGGCAGCGCAGCCCTCGGGCGGAGTATGCCCTCGCTGCACTCGCTGCACCACTCGCTGCACTCCACTTCGCTGCACTTGCTGCACCGGGACGACGCGTTCCCGTGCGACCTTCTCGTGGACGCGACGGGCGCGCGTTGCACGCTCTTCAACGACCTCGGCTTCTCCCAGGTGACCATGCTTAAAGGCGCACGCTCGCTCGGCATCGTGTGCCACCTCGCGATCGCTTCGGAAGCATGGGAGGCACGACTCTCCGAGGGCTCGTGGGCTTCCCAGTACCACCAGCAGCGCTTCGGTCGGCTCGCGTCGGAGAAGGGCGTGGCGCTCCAGAACCTCGTCTACTACCAGCAGCCGCACTCGTCCCATTATTTCGTCATGACGGCCGAGGCGGACGCCCTCGTTCGCTTCGGCGCGATCCGATCCAAAGGCGACGGTCTCGAGGGCGCTGCCCTCGTCAAACCGCCCAACGTCGATCTCGTGGAGCTCGAGCGGTTTGCACGTATCGCGATCAACGAGTTCGTGCCTGGCCTCGAGGAGCGCCCGTTGCTCCCGAAGCAGCTGCAGCTCTTCGACTTTAGCGAACGCAAACAGTCCAACGCCGCCGCTCTCGTCGTACCGTTGTCGGCCGTGGGCGGCAGTGCGGTCGACAGGCGGCTGCTCGTGACGCGTGTGGGCGACGCGCTGCAGGAGCCGTTTTGGTGAGTGCAACTGATGACCACTGATGACCACTGATGACCACTGATGACCGCTGATGGCCGCTGATGACCACGGACGACATTCGGCAGGCCCGAAGGCCTCGGCATCAACCGCGGCTTCCTACACGTGCTCGACTGCGCCGATCTCGCCATTCACTATGCGGCAGTGCTGCGTAAGCACGCGCAGAGCCGGCATGCCCTGATGAGCCTCCCAATCAGCGAGCTGAGCCAGCGCGCCAGGGGGGCGACGGCGGCGATGAGCTCAATGGATGCGAGCCTTGCAGAGCTCGTTGCCCGGCGCGAGGCCTTGTACAACTGCACCAAACGCATCTCATCGACGACGATCAAGGTCGAGCTCAAACCCCATCTCGGCTCAACCTCCGATGGGAATGCGTTTGATGCTTCAAATTTGCAGCGACAGCAGCTGCGCTATCGAATCGATCCGATCAGCCGTTACACGCACCTGCCGCAGGGCCCCGAATTCGACTGGGATGGCTCCGTCAGGCGCCGAGCCGAGCTAGCCAAGATGCGCGAGGCGGCCGCGGCGGCTGAGGCGGCCGCGGCCTCCTCTGCGCTCGAGGCCATCGAAGCACGCCGTCGCGAGCTGGAGACCGAGGCGGCTGAGGCGGCTGAGGCTGAGGTTGAGGCGGCCGCGAAGCGTCGCCTTGCGGCAGCCCTGGCGGCTGAGGCGCTCGTGAAGCGCCATGCCGAGCAGGCGGCCGAGAAGGAGGCGGCGCGCTTGCGTGAGGCAGCGGAGAGGGAGGCCGCAGCTGAGGCAGCGGCGCGCGAGGGCGAGGCAGCTCGGAAGCGCGAGGAGGAGCGGCTCGAGCGCGAGCGGCTGGCCGAGGAGGCGTGCCGTCGTGCAGAGGAGGAGCGGCTCGAGCGCGAGAGGGTCGCGACAGTGGCGCGATTGACGGCCGCGTACACAGAGGCTTTCGCCACGTGGGCGAGTCAGCTCGGCACACTGCAGCGTCAGAGGGATTTGGTGAGCGAGCGAAGGAGCGCCGCACTGCAAGCGCTCACCACGGCGCAAGCCCACGCCGACGCCGTTGTGAGCGCGGCGCGCACTGCGCGCGAGTGGGTGCTCGATCTCGCCCACCATCTCGACGACGACCTTGAGGACCTGCGCTGCAAGGCGGGCAAGCTTCGCTTCAGTGTGTGCGACCTCGACGGCACTAGCCAGGCCCCCTTCGGGGCTGACGCTCCCAAAGCTCCGTTTAGCCCAGGCCGCGGGGGCGCAAAGCTCACGGTGGCGCGTGAGCGGCTGCACGCGATCGAGGCGCAGATAGCCTTGGTAGAGGCCGAGGCGGCCCAGGCCGAGGCCCAGGCTGAAGCCGAGGCGGCGCTGGCGCAGCAGGCCGAGGCGGCACTGCCGCCGCTCAGCGAGGCGCTCGAGGCGCTCAGTACGGCACTCGACCAGATCGATGCACAGCTGGTCGAGCATCGCAGCAATCAGCCGGTCAAGCCCGCGCATATGCTCGACGACGGCTGGTGTTGCTGAGCCGAGCGGTGTCGCGTGCACGCCGGCGCCCACACGCGAACCGATTTCGAACCGATTGTAGTACAGAATACCTATGGTATCGCAGTTCGCACTAAAAAGTAAAACTAAAAGGGATACTAAATTATTGCCGGAGTTTTACGGTATAGGCTGCGCATGCTTAGGCTTAAGTAAAAGTAGCCGCGTCGCATCGCGTCGGTGGCCCGGGTGCACCTCATAGCCGATAGCGTCGCGCGCGGTGGACTCACACCGGTGGGGGTTACAAGGTCAAGGATCGGATCCCCAAAGACGGCGGGATTGAGCGAGTGTTACTGTCAGTGTTACCGTGAATGGGGCGACATGTCGAAGTCATGCCCATTACGGCGTTTTTTCATGCAATCGCCACAGGCGAAGGAGGAATTCCTTCCATTCGCGAACATAACCACAGCGCTGACGCCGCGCCCGCCGCGTTTGGGTGAGCACGACATCCTCCTCGAACAGACACGGCCGATCCGAGGTGCCGAAGGCGAGCTCATACCCCGCAAGCTCCAGGTACGAGTGACCGCGGCCGTGCTGCAGTGCAGCCAGCGCCTGCGTGAGCTGCTGGAGACCGCGAAGCCAGGGCAAGAGCTGCTTACAGCGCAGATACAAGCGGATGCACTGAGTGTCGAGGCTGTTGCGAAAGCGCTCGAGTGGACGGCGCTACCTCCAGATGAGCAGACACAACTATTCGAGTACGCTTCGGTGAAGTCGCTGATTAACGTTATGCACGCAGCAGCGTGGCTCGGCAGCAACACCTTGAAATCCATTTGCGAGACGAAATTGTGTGCTGTACTATGCCTTGAGAATGTGCGCCGCAAGTGCCGCGCGCGCGCGCACGCCGCCCTCGCCCTGCTGCGCGATTGCGCCACCGCCCTCCGACGCCCGCCTGCGACGCCCGACTTGTGCGCGCGCGGATTGCAGGCCGTACAACTGGCACGCGCGGCGGAGCGCTGCGAATCGCCGAAGCTGCTCGCGCGCTCCTTCTTCCTCCTCAAGGCCTTTTTCTGCGCCGACGATGATGCCTCGCGCCCGCGCCGCGCCGACGGACTGAAGACGCACGTACCTCGTATTGAAGGGAAGTCTTCTATCAAGCAAGCGAATACGACGATGCTTGTGAACGCTTGGCAGCCGGTCATTGGCGCTTGGGAGGCGACGATGGCGCGGCTGACGGCGGCGCAGCCGTGCTACGTCCTGTGCACGCTCACGCGCGAGCGCTCCGACACACAGCCTTCCCTCTATCGGCTCGTGTCGGAGCACGATGGACGACTCATGCTCATCGCACGGCAGCGCTGGCCGGGCGAAGGCGACTTTTTGATCTTTGCGCCGCCGGGTGCCGCGGCGGCGACGGCGGTGGCCAGCGTACCGGCCGCGAGCACTGCGGGCGACGCCATGGACGGCGCGGACGCTGCTGAGTCCGGCGAGGCCGGCGAGGCCGAGGGCGAGGCCGGCGAGGCCGGCGAGGCCGGCGAGGTCGGCGAGGCCGGCGAGGGCGGCAAGGAGAGTCAAGGTCGACAAAAGGCGGCTGCATCTGGAGCGGCGGTGCCACGCCCACCACGCCCGCCGCCCCCCGCCGCGTATGAGAAGGCGGCGGTCGAGGCGTTTGTTCGGTCGATAGCAACTGCGGAGCCCGAGGCGTTGCCCGAGCACACGGCGGCCTTCCGAGGTTCGGTGCGCCACCAGTGGTTCTCGGCCTAATTGCCTTATAATTGCCTCCGATGCCTCTGATTGCCTATGATGACCTCTGTTGGTCTCTCTGAGAGCCACTGATTGTACCTATGACAGCATCTGATGATCGCGCCTGATTGGGGGTGCCTCATCAGGTGACTTCCTCGTGGATGGGCCTGCGCTTCTCGGTGTACGACGGCGGGCTTCGGGCCGACCAGGCCAAGAAAGCCAACTTCCCCTTCCCCGTGCGCGAGGAGCTCGCCACCGTCGCATACGCCTCCAATCTCCTCAAATCACGCCCCCACGAGATCTCGATGACAGTACGCGATACGGCCGCGCTCGAGGGAGATGCGCCCAACGGTAGCGCTGTGTCGGGCACCGACGGCGCGGGCACCGACGGCGCGAGCGCAGCGCGCAAGCGAATGCCGCAGCCTCTGGCCGACCTGCTGAGCGAGAACGCGCCAGGCGTACACACGTGCCACAACGTGATGCCTGAATGGGACGATGCATTGCAGGCCTTTACACTCCCCTTTTACCAGCGCGTCGTGCTCCCGTCCAAAAAGAATGTGCACGTAGTCGAGCCGCACGCGCCCAACGACATCGTGCTCCTCTTCGGCAAGCGCGCCAAGAGCGCCGACGGGCGCATAACCACCTTCTCGCTCGACTTTTGTCGACCCATCTCTTGCCTCGTCGCCTTCGGGTTGGCGCTCACCTCCTTCTTCGGCTCGACATGACGCGCGCCGCCGGCCCGCCGCGCGCATGGGACTGCACTGCGACCTGCACAGCCACCGCGCTTGGAAACCTGCGAGGGGCAGCTAGTAGCATGAGGCATGCCACAATACGTGAATCAAGAGCGAGGGGAGTCTCGGACAAACCCAGAAGAGAAGCGACGGTCGCCGAGGAGCGAAGGCGACGGTCGCCGAGGCGCCGAAGGCATACCGCCTGCGGCGGCCGGCGCCCCGCCGTTCGCCGAGCTGTCCCCCCGGGCCGGGGGCCAGCGCCGCCGCCGCGGTCGCGTCCGGTCGACTCGGCGGGTCCGCCCCCGCGGCCGCCGGCGGACCCAATACCCGAATCCGGTCGCAATGTCGCACAGAAAAAATAAAACAAAAACGACAAGAGGATCACACGTTCTCGAGACGGATGGCAGGGGGCTCCGACATCCGCCCCCGGCGCGCCGCGGAATGCTAGCGCACCCACACCGTACAGCATGTCCGCGCCCGCGGCATCCCGGATCGTCGATCGACGATCGCGGATGCTACATGCTTGCGCCACACCGTACAGCATGTCCGGGACCGCGCCTCACAGCCACCACATGTCCATGTGCCCCCAGGGGCCCTCTCACTGCACACGCACCCACACTGACCCATCGCCAATGACATTGGCAACACAACTCTCACACACCTGCCCCCCCCCCGCGTCAGGCGCGACCCCCCTCTGCTCGCGCCGCGAGCGAGGGCTGCCACCACATGAAAGCGCTACGCCCGAGGGTGCCTGCCGCCACACGCGGCTAGCGCACCCGCCTAGGCACCTCGGGGGTGGGGAAGCGTTGGCGCCCTCGGCCTCGAATGCGCGCTCCGCGGCGCGGGCTGTGGCGATGCAGCATCTGACCCGTGACGGGCGAGCCGACAAGGCACATCGCTATCCACCTCCTCGAGCCGGCACGTCTATTGGCGCAGCTTGAGGTAGGATTTGCGAAGGCGCTTGAGCAGCTTCTCCGACTCTGGCAGCCACTGCATCTGCAGCTGGTCCGGCGACCAATCCGAGTCCGCCTTCGCAATGCCCAAGCGCGTGCGTACATCAGTCTCCAAGTGCTCTGAGGGCGCCGACATGCCGTGGGTCATGCCCGAATAGGCAACCTCGTCGTCATCCGCGTCCTCGCCCTTGGGGTAATAGCGCAGCGACTCGAACCATGACTGCGTCGAGAGCCAGCTCGCCTCCTTGACCAGTCGATCGTTGTCGGGCGCGCCAAAGCCACTGCAACCAACAGGCGCGGAGCGATAGACGAGAAGCGGATCAGATTGGGAGGCACGCGGGAGATCGCGCGGGAGATTCGCGCGGGGCAAGGGGCAGAGCGGGGCCGCGGCCAAAATGGGAGTCGCGCACGCTCGGTCGCGGCGGCGGTGCAGCAGCCAATCAGGGCGGCGCGCTACGGCAGTGAGAGGTCAAGCAGCCCTTCCATTTCGCATGCGCGTGCTGACGTGCTCGGGTGGGGCAGCACGCACCCATAGTAATCAATGTTGTTGAACATGTCGGCCTTGCGCAGCTCCGCCCGTCGGACGGGGTTGGGGTGCATGCGCCCCGAAGGCGATGACGTGCGCTGCGAGACGGCCAGACCGTTGTTTGAGCGCGTTGAGGCGCCGCCGCCCATCGGCGCCAGCGACGGGCTGCCGTATCCCATGCCGTTCTTGTCCCACATCGGCGGCGCGGGCTCGATCTTCCAGCCGAGCGCTGTAGCCATGTAGCTGCCCGAAGTCGGCGAGTCAGGTCCCCCCGTTTCGCGCGGCGTGCGCATTTTGGGCAGCGGCGTGGCAGACTTGAGCGTCTGGCGGCGAGGGATGTCGGGCTCGATCGGGATAGGAGGCCGCGGGGGAGTGCCGTCCTTGGAGGGGCTCCCGCGTGCCTGAGTCGGGAGCGACTCCTTGAGCTGCACCCGCTTCTCAAAGACGGGCAACCCACCGCCCTGAGGAAGGGCCGGCGCTGCTGGACTCCTCTTGCTCGCTTTCACATCGCCCGTCCACCCCTTCGGCTTCGGCCCACCGAGGGTTTCAAGGTGCCTCGCGAGGAAGTTGTTCATGCCGCTGGCAGGCGGTGCAAGGCTCCTAGCTGGCGACACGCCCCGCCGATGCCGTCCTCCTGCAGCAGCGCTATGCGATGTTCTCGCAGTGGCACCAAATTCTCTGATCTTTTGCCCTTGTTTTGGAGTGCGTTTTTTCCGTGAACTTTTTTCCCCACAGATGCAACGCCTCCGCCGCTAAAAAAATATGCAACTCGGAAACATTTTCAACACATGATTTGAATTGACTTGAGATCGTTCGACCAAGACGGTGAGGCAAGCGTCGTTGACAAAGCGTCGTTACGAGCGCTTTTCTAAGCGATGCTAAACGACGACTTGGCCGTCGCGTGCACATTCGGCTCCACAGAAAGGGTGCGTGCCCTCCTGGCGGCGCAGCCCGAAGCTTCCAAGCGTGCTCCCTACGCAGAGGACTGTCCCTCGCTCCTCCACCACGCGGCCTCGGCGGGCCATGCCGAGGTGGTCGCCTTGCTGCTCGAGGCGGGTGCAAATAGTGCCACAGTGGACGAGGACGGGCAAACTGCTTTGCATCATGCGTCGAGCGAGGGTCATATCGATTGCGTAAAGCTTCTCGCGCCCATGGCAGACTGCCCCGAGCTTTATGCGACCGACAGATATCAGATGACCGCGTATCATTTGGCGTGCGAGAATGGCCACGAGGCATGCGTCGGGCATATGCTCTCTCTCCTCGAGCAGCCGCCCAGTCATCTCGAGCCGCGCGCGGCACAGCTCCGTCGCGGCTCTGCTCTCTTCCTCGCGCAGCAGGGAGGCCACGACCATGTCGTCGAGACCATTAATGCGTCGCGGAGGGTGTCCGTCGTCAAGGGCCAGCTCGAGACGGTACCCTCTGAACGCTCCAGCGAAGCCACGCTCGACTCCGCGAGCAGCAGCAGCAGCAGCGGTAGTCCGACCGCGTCTCCGGCTGTTGACGACAGTGACGGAAGTAATGCGATGGACATTGGCAGGTGAGGTGATGGCTCCCGCCGTATAGTGACTGGGCGATCCTATCATCAATTGCATCTCATCCTGTCACACGCTATAATCGCCTATTTATATAACTTGAAGTTTCGAACTTTGAGCCGCAGTGCCCGCCGCGCCGTCCTGCTCGCCGCGGCCGCCAGCGATTCACAGTTCCAACTTCTTCTTCTTCTCCTCGCACATGTTGCATGACGCTGCGCACGCGTCGTGCATGTAGCCAGGGTTGTTCTCGCACTCTCCGCTATCGGCCCACGAGCCGCACGCCTCGTTCTCGTCCTCGCACGAGCGTGGTGGCGGCGGCGGAAGGTGGATGCTCGCGGGATCGGCGCCGTCGAGATTGTCAATGTCGCGCATGTGCTCGTCAGTAAGCCCAAAGTCGAAGAGCGCGAGCGAGGCAGCCATGTGCGAGGGCTTCGACGAGCGCGGGATGACCGCGACGCCGTGCTGCACCGCCCAGCGCAGCGCCACCTGTGCGGCCGAGCGTCCGACCTCGGCGGCTATGCGCGCGAGCACCGGATGACGGAGTACGGGATTGAACTTGACACCCTGGCCAGCCCACTGTGTACCAAGTGTCGAGTATGCCTGAAAGAGGATGCCATGCTGGCGGCACACCTCGCGCACCGGCCGCTCCTGATGTAGCGGGTCCATCCACGACTGCACGATATGCGGCTTCACCCGCGCAAGCCCTATCAACTCCTTGAGCTCGTCGGCACCGAAGTTGCTCACTCCTATAGCCCTGACCTCGCCGCGCTCGTAGAGGCTCTCGAGCGCGCGCCACGAGTCGCGCCACGTGCCCTCGGCGGGCGTCGGGCCGCACAGGTTGCCAAAACAGCGCGGGTAGTGGAGCAGGAAGGCGTCCAGGTAGCTCGTGCCGAGACTGGCCAGCGAGCGCGGGAATGCTTTGAGCGTCGACTGCTCGCCCAGGTCGCGCGGGTGCAGCTTCGATGTGAGGAAGAGACTCTCGCGGCTCACGTTGGACGCGCGGATTGCCGCACCCAGCTCCGGCTCGGCGTACCATTCGGTCGCCTGCGCTGTGTCGAAGAGCATGTAGCCCGCAGCCAGAGCGTGTCCGAGTGTGGTGCGCCCCAGCTGGCCCGCGCAGCCAAAGCCCACCATCGGCATGAGGGCCCCGCTTGAGAGCGTGGCAGTCGTATTTATTGCAGCCATGACTGCGCGTTGCGAGACTCGAGTCAGGGTGCTGCGTGAAATGGGATCTCCGCAAGGCGTACACATGGGTCCGCAGCAGTGCCCCGGTCGGCCTCTCTCAGATTCGCCTTTTATGCTGTCGCCATTCTGGCACGCTGTCTGTGCGTGCCTTCCGTGAAACCACAGCTTGTGTATCGTCATTGGTGACGGCGGGGCTGTCAACCGGGCAGCGGGGCGCGCGCGCGCGCCTTAGTCGATCGCGCGAGGGCACCACGTGGCCCGCCCCGGGACAATTCTTTTAACAATTCATTCTGATCAAAAACATCGGTAAAAAGTGCAGGTATTACACACGGGACACCGGTGTGAGCCGGGACACACACCGGACGAACCTCAGAACGGAATCGATAAGCGTGCACAACCACGTCACGACACCACACGTCCTTTTCACGTGGGTTTCACCGGTAAGCGGTAGGAATCGTTTAATCGTACCATGGTACAAATTGAAGCGACGGCTACTGCACAAAGCGCTATTAACGACAGCGCTCAACGGAAGCCTACAGCCGGTCTGGCGCTACGTCTCCTCCCGCCCCCCTCTATTCTTCGTCCCTGTTCATAACCTTCTGTGAACAGGTAGACTGAACACGTGTCACTTTCCTCAAGGCCCGAAAGGGCCTTCGGGGCGGCGGAGACACTGCACGTGTCGCCTCCGCCTCGCGTTCTCCCGTGGATGCCAGTGGTTCTCAACCCTGACTTCACTTACATATGGGTGGACGACGACGAGGTGCCTCTCACGGAGCCACCTGCGGTTTCTCTCCCTCCTGCGGGCGAGGCCGTCGCCCTCGGGACGGACGAGGTTTCTCCTTTCTGTGGACAAGGCGCCGCATCGTCTGCGGCCCCTATCACGGTTCACGCTGGCGCAGTAGATGCTACTGCTCCAGCCGATATACATACGGCCGCGAGCGACCCGCTGGATGTCGCTCCCGCCGCTACCTATGAATCCTGGCTTCTGCTGGGTTTCGATCAGACGGTGGCCTGCGCCCTTGTTCAAGTCGGCGCATCCCCGTCGGCTTTGGTCAGCGATCCTCCGCTCACCTCGCGGGCGGTGCTCGTGAGTACGCAGCGGTGGATCGGCGAATTCACCGCGATGGTCACCCAGACTGTCGCGTCCGCTGGTACGTCGCTGACGGGTGACTTCACCCGTTGGCCTTCTACATCCTCGGCCGCCCCCTCAGTGGCGGCCGTGTTCTCCGGAGCTTGGGGCGGGCCCGTTGTGCCCACCCCTCTCCCTATTGCCCCGGCTCCAGTGGGCCCACCCGCCGCGGCCACGGCCCCGCGGTAAACCGGGGTGGGGTTCATTTGGGCAGAAAACTCCCTGTTTTCGTATGTCAATCCCTGGGATTTCTGATGGGTCCATGCGCGCGCGCCCTCGCGCCAGGCCGGGCCATGGAGGGCCAGGCG
>Ga0210239_100363_pt1 | contig 39880 bp, 24 predicted proteins | sample ChrtobMetP5a_0mM_FD_155451 | JGI IMG/M metagenome (GOLD analysis project Ga0210239, IMG submission 155451) | Chrysochromulina tobin associated microbial communities from unialgal haptophyte culture, Seattle, Washington, United States - P5a_0mM | ecosystem: Host-associated > Algae > Haptophytes >... | reverse complement strand
GACGCCATTTCCAAGGAGGCGAGCGACTGGGCAAACAAGCTCGAAAAGGCCGAAGACGCACGTGCCAAGATCAAGGCCAAGGCCACAGCAGCCAAGGCGGATGAGGATGCGGGCAAGCCAGAGGAGAGGCGGCGCAAGCCCGCCGACGACATCGAGGTCTCGATCTCCAAGATGCTCGATGACAGAGTGCAAAAGGACTTCGAGACGCTCATGGCCAAGGCGGCAGTGCTCGCTGGCTCCGGGGAGGGCTCGGTTGAAGCGATCTACCTCACGCCGCTCAAGGACTTCATGGCGGCGCAGACAGAGTTCCTCATGGCGCGCAAGGTGGTGGGCGCCTTCGAAGTGCCGGAGGGTCTCGTCGGTCTGACGCACGAGTCGATCGAAGCGCACGCTCCCGTCGTGCAAGACGAGCAGCAGGTGCTTGCGGCGGAAGCTTTTGAGAAAGCCCGGGAGCAGCAAACCCAGCTAGCGTTGTTTGCGTCGTCCAAGAAGCTCATGCGCGAAGACCGCACTTCGATGCGCGAGCCCACCAACGATCGGCGATCCCACAAGGATGTACTGGATGAGAGGGTCTCCAAGACGGGCCCCGGCCGCACTGAGCCCTCGGCCGCCCTTCGGCCGTCGCTCTCGAAGGTCAAGTCTCTCACGAAAATGAGGTCGGGGCGGCTGCCCATGGACGCTTCAACGTCGAGCCTCGTTGGAGACTCCGCAGAGGATCGCCTCGAGGCGTTGTCGAAACAGTTCTTCATGGCGTTGTCGAAAAAGGCCAAGCGCACCTCAGCGAAGGACCTTCTCACGTTGCAGCCTGAGCGCGCCACCGCGTACCTGGTCGATGACATCGAGGACGACCCGGCCCTTGTCGAGGAGCTCAACGAGGAGCTCAACGAGGGCGATGGGGCGGCGGAGGAGGAGGAGGCGGGTGCGCGCACCGCGTTTGCTCGCTTCATGGCCGCAAGCGAGAGCGGTGCCGCACAGAAGGCGTATGACGAAGTCCTCACGATGCTCGGGCTCGCCGGAGATCGGATCGGAGATCGGATCTCTCTTGCCGAGCTCACCCCGCTGCTGTTACCCGTGCTGCCCCACCGCGGCTGCCAGCTCCTTCGGCGGCTGCGCGAGCGCGCCTTGCACCCGCAGTACCTGCCCAGGGCAGGCACAGCCGCGCGCGGCAAGTCTCTTCCGGGCTCTCCAATGCATGCGGGCTCTCCAATGCATGCAGGCTCTCCAATGCATGCAGGCTCTCCAATGCATGCAGTCATCGTGGGCGGAGGTCCGGTCGGGTTGCGCTGCGCGCTCGAGCTTGCCTTTCTGGGCTGCGACGTGGAGGTAAGGGAAGGGGCTCGGGGTTACCAGTGGTGGCCTCTGGTGGCCTCTAATGGCCTGTGATCTTGCCTCTGACTGCCTCTGACTGCCTCTGAGCCTCTGATGGCATGTGAACTGCCTCTGACTCTCGCTGTGAGCACACAGGTGCTCGAGGGGCGTGAGCGCTTCACAAGGCTGCAGGTACTCCATCTGTGGCCGTGGGTGGAGCGAGATTTAGCTGAGCTTGGGGTGAAACTACTCGACCCTTCGATCTTCGCCTCGCTCGATGTGCGCCGCTGCGGCACTTCGCAGGTACGCTCCCTCCTGATGACTCCTGATGACTCCTGACGACTCCTGATGACTCCTGATGACTTCCCAGGTACGGCCCACCACCTGATGACTCCTGATGACTCCTGATGACTCCTGATGACTCCTGATGACTCCTGATGACTTCCCAGGTACGGCCCACCTCCTGATGACTCCTGATGACTCCTGATGACTCCTGATGACTCCTGATGACTTCCCAGGTACGGCCCACCTCCTGATCGCCTCGGAACGAGTGCCCCCGAGAGTGCCTCCGTGTATCGATGACTTTGAGATGCCTCGGAGCGCGCCGGATCTGTCGATGCACAGCTGCAGCATTCGCTCTTCAAGCTCTGCTTGCTGCTCGGGGTACGTGTGCGCTTCGGGTGCAAGGTCAATCGGGTCGAGGAACTGGCGGCCTTGCGTGGAACGGGCGCGCCGCCTCTCGACGTGCTCGTCGACGCAAGCGGCGCGCGCTGTGCCCTCTTTGAGCCGTTTGGATTCAAGCAGACGCTCGCGCTCAAATCGGCGCGAGCGCTCTGCATCGTCATCAGGCGAGTGCCCTCTCATAGTGCCTCTCTTGGTGCCTCTCGGAGTGCCTCTCGGAGTGCCACCCTGATGGCCTCTCGGAGTGCTCAACTCGCGCTCGGCATCTCGTCATCAGCCTGGACAATGGGAAGACGAGAGAAGATTTGGACCTGCGAGAGAGCACGTGGAGTTACCAATACCATGCGACCAAGTTCCAATTACTACACCAGTATGGGGGCACTCTCGAGAACCTTCTGCATGCCTCTGGATGCCTCGGAAAGCCTCCGAATGCCTCTGAATGCTCCGTGGTTGCAGGTATGGCGTCTATCTCGAGAATCTCGTCTACTACCGCTCAACGGGTGCCTTCTCCGAGTGTGCGACGCACTACTTTGTCATGTCGGTGAGCAACATCGAGTCGCTCCAAGCCTTTGGCGTGCTGCACCAGGCGTCCGTGGAAGAGCTGCGTGCGTCTTGCCACGATCCCCATGCGACGCTCTGCCAGCCGTCCAATGTGAGCAACAAAAAGCTCGAGCTGTACGCACGTGCGGCCATCGCCACCTTCGTCCCCTCGCTCGCGACACATCCTATGGTCCCTGGGCAGCTCTCGCTCTTTGACTTTTCGGAGCGGTGGCAGTCGAATCGGGCGGCGATGCTCGTGCCGGGCGCCGTTCTGGGGCAGCAGCACGAGGTCCTCGTGACGCGCGTGGGCGACGCGCTGCAAGAGCCGTTTTGGTGACTGATGGCCACTGATGACCCTTGAGGACCACTGATTGCCACTGATGGCCTCTGATGATCACTGCTCGGCTACGTCGAGTCGCTTCAGGCCCGAGGGTTTGGGCATCAACCGCGGCTTCTTGGGCGCGCTCGACTGCGCGCACATGGTGCAGCACTACGCGGCCGTGCGGCGCGAGCGGCCAGGCGACGTCGAGGAGTGCTTGGCACGGCGCGAGGAGCTCTTTGGGCTGACCAAGCTGCTCTCTGGCCACAACCGCAAGGCAGAGTTGCGAGATCATCTCGAGGGCGCGGGGAGTGACGCGGAGAAGGGCTATGGCTACACGATCCAGCCACACACGCGCTACTTGCGCTGGAGCAGCAAGGCTGGGCTGTCGGCTGTGGCTGTGCCGGTGCCGGGTCGGGTTTGGGACAGGCGCCCACACAGCGAGCCGGCGGCGGACGAGAGCGCCAAGGCCAACCCACAGCAGGTTAGTGCGCTCTCGGCACTCTTTGGCTATTAGTGATTAAGTGTTCTAGCGGGATTGACACGTCGAGGCGAATCGAAAAGAAATGATAATAATGGGGGGGGTGTTGTTGGTCCACTCCTACGAGTACATCTACGAGTACATGCTACATGAACATGTGCGAGTAGTATTTACATAACTGTTAGCTGAAGCTGGGCGGAGGTAATCGTGGCGGCGGCCCAGCGGCAGCGGCACAGCGGCACAGCGGCGCACGACTTGAATCCGCCTTCAATCAGGCACACTGTCGCCTCCCTCGACGAAGCCCTCGGCCCCCTCGACCTCCGCGATGCCGCCCTCTTGCCACCTGTCCTCCCACTCGCCGAGCGGCTGGCCCTGAGCTGCGGCTCGCGCCAGCATCTCTTCCTCCTCCTGCCAGTTCCGGAAGATGCGCATGCCTCGCCCGCCGATGCGCTCGAAGACACGCAACTCCTCGCCGCCGGGCGCGCCCGGAAGCGTCGCGATGCCGCGCGAGATGCGCACCATCTCGTCCACGTAGGTGGTGTCGAAGCCCCCCGCGACGACGCCTTGCAGCGGGCCGGGCAGCTCGATGTCGCTCTCCCGTGGGATCAAGTCGGTCAGTGCGCCCACGCCCACGCCGCCGTCGGGCTTGGTGTCGCCGCCGCTTGCGGGTAGTCCCTCGAGCCGCCGGCGCACGCGCTCGAGGTTGAGGCTGACTACGCTCCCCGCCGCGGCGCGCCGGCCACCCTTGCCCGCGCCACCCTCACCTTCGACGGCGAAGGAATGATCCAGCTCGAGGAACACCTGCGCCTGCTGCAGCGGCCCGAGCACGTCGCCCAGCGGCCCGGGTAGGGCTGATAAAAAGTTGCCTGCTGCACCTCCCGGCCACGGCGAGAGCGAGAGCGCGTTGACGACTCGCCGCGCCCGCACATCAATTCTTTGTATCACATTCTGCGGAGCGAGCGGCGAGGTGGCGAGCGGCCCACGAAGGGTCGCGATGAGGCTGTCGAGCGCATCTGGAAGCATGCTCGCGGCAAGAGTCGATGAGTACAAAAGGCGCCACTCGCCATCGAGAGCCATAAGGTCACGTGGGAACGCGGGTCTTGCCGCGTCCGCTTCGAGCGCCTCGCAAGCCGCCGCTATGCGCCGGCCGGCGGTGGGACCACACACGTACCCGCTCGCCGGCAGGCCCTGAGCTTTGATGAGCGAGAGCAGCTCGGCCGACGGGACCGACGTGGTCGCCGTGAGAGCGGCGAGGAGGCAAAACATGAAGCAGAGATCGCCGCTCCGACGCGCGCTCAACTCGGCGCCACGAACCATATGCTGCGCCTCGCTGCGTCTGCGTCCGCGCGCCGCGTGGGCTCGGTCGCCACGGCAGCGCGCCCGCTGGCCGCTCGGAGCTTCTACTCTGCGCCAAAGCCGACGGAGGGCGCCGTGAAAATCGACTTCGACGTGCCGTACGATCTGCACAAACTCGAGGAGATCGGGGGCCCGGCGACCTACACTTATGCGACCAAGAAGGAGCTCATCGAGTACTTCTCGCTCATGTACCGCATGCGGCGCATGGAGATCGCGGCCGACACGCTCTACAAGGGCAAGTTCGTCAAGGGCTTCTGCCACCTGTACGACGGCCAGGAGGCCTGCCTCACGGGCATTGAGGCGGCTGTCACGCATAACGACAGCCTCGTCACGAGCTACCGCGACCACTGCCAGCAGCTCACGCGCGGCGACACGATGGAGAACATCTACAAGGAGCTCCTGGGCAAGTACAACCCGATCGCCAAGGGCAAGGGCGGCTCCATGCACATGTACAAGCCTGATGCCAACTTCTTCGGTGGCAACGGCATCGTTGGTGCGCAGGCTCCCATCGGTGCGGGCCTCGCGTTCGCGCACAAGTACAAGAAGGACGGCGGCGTCGCGCTTGCGATGTACGGCGATGGCGCGGCCAACCAGGGCCAGCTCTTCGAGGCGCTCAACATGGCAGCTCTGTGGAAGCTGCCGCTGATCTACGTGTGTGAGAACAACCAGTACGGCATGGGAACGAGCAAAGGGCGCTCATCGGCCAACTCGAACTACTACACGCGCGGCCACTACGTGCCCGGCATCAAGGTGGACGGCATGAATGTGCTCAACGTGCGCGAGTGCGTGCGCTTCGCGAAGGCGTATGCCCTCGAGCATGGACCAATCGTGCTGGAGATGGACACGTACCGGTACCACGGCCACTCGATGTCTGACCCGGGCATCACGTACCGTAACCGCGATGAGGTGGCGGGCGTGCGCAAGACGCGCGACCCGATCGAGCGCGCCAAGCGCTACCTGCTCGAGCTTGAGCTCGCCACGGCCGCGGAGCTCAAAGACATCGAGACTGCAGCGCGAGTTGAGGTCGATGAGGCCGTGGAGAAGGCGAAGGCGGGCGCGCCGCCGGTGCGTGACCTTCTCTTCGAAGATATCTACGTCAACCAATCGAAGCAGTTCTACATCCGCGCGTGCGACCGCACCGTCGACCACGGCGTCATGGGCGTCACAAAGTAGGCGTCCCCTCCCGAGCGCCATGTCGAGCGTTTCGTGCACGAGATCGTGTGCTCGTCCGCGCTAAGAAAGGGACTGTGCATCACGTCGGCATGTTCACCGAACTTGTGGGCTGAGATCGCGAATCTCGGCGGAACGCGATGGGCCACACGCGATGTGCGAGTGCGTGACAGCGTGTCGCACTGTGACTGTTGACGGTCGCCGCAGATCACGCTGTGCTGAGTCCTTCCGCGTTCGAACCGAACCCCGGACCGGTGGTGGCGCCTGCCGGATGCGATGCGCGCACATGAGAGTAGTGAGGGCGCGAGGCGACGTGTACTTTAAGGTCGATACGAGTATCTCATGATGGTAAATACAGGTAAAACGAATAAAGCGCGCGTGCCAGGCCAGAGCGCAGCCTGCAGCGGAGTTGCGGAGATATGATCAGCTGCAGGGAATTGGTCGATTCGATTGCGAGCCTCAGGTCGACGACGGACCGTACGGTCCTCGGTCGGGGCTGCCTCCGTCGGGCGCGGGTGGCGCGCTCGGGACCTCGGGTGCACCTAGCACCCCTAGCCTGCGCGACCATCTCGGAGATCGGCGTGCGAGACGTTCTGCTTCTGTGCACGCGAACGCAGCCCTCTATCCGCGTGTCCGTTCATAGCACGCCATCCTTGCGCTTCTGGTCCTGCAGCATCTCGAAGAACGACTTTGGCGGCCGGGTCTGCGTCTGCACTCCTCCGCTGCGGCTGGGCGGCCGCGCACTGGCCGGTCGACTGCCGCAGCTCTGTGCGCCCGGGCTCGTCGAGCCGTTCGGCGGCGGCGGCGCGCCGCCCGGCGCACATCCACGCACGGGCTTGATGCCCGTCTCGCGCAGCAGCCGGCCCACCTGATCGGCAAGCGTGCCCATGGAGCTGAGACCGACTGCCCCGTTGGCGATCGCGACGGCCTCGCTCATGGACAGCTCCATCGGAAGACTCAGCTCCATCTTGAGGGCATGCACCTTGTCGGCGAGCGTCGGCTCACTCGAGGCAGGCGCGGCAGGCGGTGCCGCCGCGCCGAAGCGCGACGCCCGTTTCGGCGCGGCAGCCATGGAGGTCGTGCTGCCTCCGCCCGAACGCCATGCATTCAGAGCCTCGGCAAACGAGGCGGAGCTCGCCTCCTCATCGAATGCGTCACCCTCGAGCAGACCACCTCCGGAGCCCGTGCCTGTGCCGCTGCTGCCCGTGTTGGCGCCGCTGCTCACCTTGCCAGCGCGTGCGGCGCCGAAGCCCCCACCGCCGCCGACGGCGCCCGCGGCGACGCTCCGGTCACTGCCCCCTACGTCGATTCGCCCCGCGCCCAAGAGAATACCCGTCTGCGACGGCCCGCCGCCGCCGCCGCCAGCGGCCGCCGCACCGTCGGTACGCCACTCACGTACTGCGTCCGCGAACGCCGCCGAGTTGGCCGCCTCGTCGAATTCGCCCTCGAGTAGTGCGCCGCCGCCGGAGGCGGGTGGAGGCTCGTGCGTGTTGCTGCCCCCTTCAGGGCCGAGCAAGTCCTCGTAGTCGCCGCCGAGGTCGCCGCCGAGGTCGACGAGCGAGGCGCTCGGGTTCCAATCGAAGCTCGCGCGCGTCTTGCCAAACGGCGCCGGCCCGCCACTCGGCGGCGCCACAGGAAGGGAGCCCGCGCGGAGTAGAGGCTGCGTGGGCTTCGCCGCCGCAGCGTCCTGACCTGCCTGCTGTGCTGCGACGTCCTTAGACTTGAGCACCTTGTCCACGTACGAGCTGCTGTTCACCGGCACGTCCGTGCGTGCGGAGCGCCACACAGCCCCTGTGGGATTGCGCCCACGTGCAGAGTCACGTTTCTCGCGCTCGGATTGCATGGTCGCCTTGAGCTGCGCGAGGCGCGTCTCCATCGAGATAACATCCTGCTCCATGGCGGCGGTGTGACTCTTGGCGGCGGCGCCGCGCAGCGAAGACGCGGATTGCATCCGCGACTCTTCAGAGACGCGGGACACGGAGGAGAGACCGGGCATGTCCTTTTCCTACCGTTGAGCGCGCCGGACTTCGGCGCACGCCGCGAGTTTGGAGAATGGAGCTCGTCGCAAATTCCCCTCATTCTACACACTCAGGACCAGGCCAGGGTATCCTACATGTTATGCTGGGAAGCAGCTCTCCCATCGTCGCTCGTCGCGACACTCGGACTTTCACTTCTCGCTGGCTGATGGTTGGCTGGAGCCGCCGGCCACCTTGGCCAGCGCGTCCTTGGCGCGGTCGAGCAGCCCGCCCTGGGTGAGCATGCTCTTGGACACCGGTATGATCTTCTGCTTCTCGATCTCGCCCGAGGCCTCCTTGGCCATCACGTCGGCGTCCAGGATTTTGAATCCCCACTGCAGCCGCGCCTTGAAGTCCTTGAGCTGACGGTACTGCTCGCACGCCATGTCGGCGAGTCGCCGCTCGGAGTCGAAAATGGAGCGCGCCATGCCCTGGTCGAGTCGGTCTTTGAACACCTGCTTGCCGAACGGGCTGTTGAGCCAAGCGTTGATGAGGCCCTTTGACTGGCCGTCGCCCTTCATTGCAGAGACTGGGTACCACGGCTTGCCAACCCCCGAACGACAATAGAGGTAGAAGACCGGGATCCCATCCTTGGGTGGCGGGGGCGCCTGCGGCATCTGCTGCATCGACGACGGCATCGCCATGCCCCCGACGGAGGGCATCTGCGGCTTCCCCTTGCGGCTCATCATTGCGACGTTGGAAGCGCGAAGCGCGGCTGCGGCAGTCGTCTGCATGAGGTGGTGCGGCGCGCCCGGGGCCAGTTGCAGCGCCGCCGCGCACGTGCAGCACAAGAGGATGCGCAGCATGGCGAGGAGCTGTCGGATTCCTCGCAAGATGGCCGTGGTTCGGCAAGCGGACACGTGCCGCCGAAACCCGTGCTTCAATGGTGTATGCTTCCAGGTTTTCCAAGTCTGCAAAAACCATATGCAGATTGAAACGTCAAGTTTGCTGTGACCGCATCGACGAGGCCGCCACCGCCGAAGGCCGAGGTGCGCGCGGCAGGGTGGCGCTGCCTCTCTGAATCGCTCAGAGCCTGAGCCGGCTGCACGCGAGTGACATTGCTCTGCGATGACGTCCACCCGTGAAAACGGCCTGCCGAGCAAGGAGGCCGGTCTCTTCAAACAAATTGTCAAGCACTATGAGACGAAGCAGTACAAGAAGGGCATCAAAGCCGCCGATACGGTGCTCAAAAAGTTTCCCGACCACGGAGAGACCCTGTCGATGAAGGGTCTCATCCTCAACTGCGTCGACCGCAAGGCCGAGGCGTACGAGCTCGTGCGCAAGGGCGTCAAGATGGACATCAAGAGTCACGTGTGCTGGCACGTGTACGGGCTGCTCTACAGGTCGGACCGCGAGTACTTGCAGGCGATCAAGTGCTACCGCGGCGCGCTGCGCCACGACCCGGACAACATGCAGATCCTGCGCGACCTCTCGATGCTCCAGGTCCAGATGCGCGACCTCGAGGGCTTCGTGCAGACGCGCCAGCATCTGCTCACGCTCAAGCCGACCAACAAGAACAATTGGTTCACCTTCGCCGTGGCGGCGCACCTGATGAATCGGTACGACAAGGCGGTGAACATCGTCAAGGCGCACGAGGACACTCTCGAGGGCACGCCCGAGAACGACTACGAGCACTCCGAGATGCTGCTGTACAAAAACATGCTGCTCGAGGAGGACGGCCAGCTGCAGGAGGCTCTCGACCACCTCGAGAGCTGCGAGAAAGACATCGTCGATCGGCTCTTCTGGCTCGAGAAGCGCGCGCAGCTGCTGCGCCAGCTCAACCGGCACGCCGACGCCGAGCCGCTCTACCGCCAGCTGCTCAAGCGCAACCCGGAGCACGTCGGCTACCACGCGGGGCTGCAGGCGTGCGTGCTCGGCGCCGGCCGTGCGATTGAGAATTGGATGCCCGAGGAGGTGGACGAGGCGACGGAGGCGAAGCTCAAGGTGTTGTACGCGGAGCTGCAGCACCACCACCCCAAGTCGACGGTGTGCCGCCGGCTGCCTCTCGACTTTGCGCGCGACGGCGCGCACTTCCGCATCGCATGCAAGACATACATCCTGCCGCCGCTGCGCAAGGGCGTGCCGTCCCTCTTTGCCGACCTCAAGCCGCTCTACCGCTCTAAGCCGAAGGCGGAGGTGCTGGGCGCCATCCTCGAGGAGTGGCTCAAATCGCTCGAGGCCGACGGCAAGCTGCCGGGTGAGTCTCGCCACGAGATGCCCACCGTCATCATGTGGGTACGTGCCCTGCTCGCGCAGCACTACGACCAGGTGGGCGAGAGCGCGAGAGCGCTCGCGCAGATCGATCTCGCGATCCAGCACACACCTACGCTGCTCGACCTTTACATGCTCAAGGCGCGCATGTACAAGCACGCGGGCGCGCTGCTCCAGGCGTCCGAGTGTATGAATCTCGCGCGCCAGATGGACTTGGCTGACCGTTACATCAACACCAAGGCGACACGCTACATGCTGCGGGCGAACCAGGTGGACGAGGCGCAGAAGACGATCGCGCTGTTCACCAAGGACGGCGACCAAAAGTCCAACCTGTTTGATATGCAATGCATGTGGTACGAGCTAGAGATCGGACAGGCGTACTGCCGACTCGCGCGCACCGACGCCTCCCACTACGGGCGTGCGCTCAAGCAGTTCACGTCGGTGGACAAGCATTTCACCGACATCATCGAAGACCAATTCGACTTCCACACGTACTGCATCCGCAAGATGACGCTGCGCGCGTACGTCAATATGCTTCGCATGGAGGACACGGTCCATGGCCACGCGTACTACGTGCGCGCGGCTATGGGTGCTATTGAAGTCTACATTGCGCTCGTGGATAAGCCTAAGCAGGACGCGGCGGCGGCGGCGGCGGCAGACGAGTCGCAGATGTCGGCAGGCGAGCGCAAGAAGCTCGAGTCGAAGAAGCGCAAGGCGGAGGCCAAGGCCAAGGCGGAGGCTGAGGAGGCCAAGGCCAAGGCGGCGGTGGCGGCCAAGGCGGAGAAGGGCGCCAAGGGCAACAAAGGCAAGCCCGACAAGCCCGTAGATGAAGATCCGGAGGGCGCGGCGCTCGCCAGCGTCGACGACCCGCTTGAGAAGGCCTCCGTCTTCTTGCGGACGCTGCAGCAGCACGCGCCCAAAAACCTGCGCACGCACACGCTCGCGTGCGCCCTCGCCCTGCGCAAGAAGCGCTACCTGCTCGCCCTGCGCGCGCTGCGCCGGGCAGTGGCTCTGGCACCGGCCGACCCGGACGTGCACACGGCGACCGTTGAGTTCTTGCTCGAGATGGACAAGGAGGCGGCGATCCTGCCGCCGACGATTGCGCGTGTGCTCGAGGCCAATCGCGCCGCCATAGGCGCGCCGCCTGGCAAATCTCTCGAGGAGCTCAATAAGGCCTTCCTGCTCAAGGCTGAGGGCGCGCCCGCGGCGGTGCTCGCGGCCGCCGCGCTGCAGCTGCAGATCGCACCTGCGCAGAAGGACGCGGCCAAGGCGCTCGTTACGTCGCTCGATCCGAGCAAACTCAGCCTGGCGCTCGCCGTGCGTGCGCACACGCTGCTCGCCACCTCCTTCGGCGACGCCGCCGCGGCCGAGGCTTTCGGCGCCAAGGTGCGCGCGCGCTACCCGCTTGCCGATTACTTCCAGCCGCCAGAAGTCCTGTCCCAAGGCATTCAGGACGGCAAGGGTGCGAGCGAATAGAGGTGCCGGGTCGCTACGGTCGCACGCGATGGTCTCACGCGGAGGTCTCGGCGTGTCTGAGGTGAGCGGCGGGTCCTGTTTGCAGCATTCACACTCACACGCGACGCCGCGTGGCGGTCGCCGACGAAAGCCGCATTCGGTGCGCCTCGACATTTATTTGCCAGACCAGACAATGATAGTACAGGTGTTGGTGTATGAGTTCGACTTCGACCTCGCAGTTTTTTCTCCGTCTTTCAATCCCGGGGACTATACCTGCAATACCGCCTGTCGTTCTCATCCACCGCGCGCGCGCGAACGGCAACGGGGCGTCGCGCACACGGACACGCGAACTGCTCGTGTGAGCCGAGTTTTGCGGGTGTTTCGTCTTGAGGGATATCGACGCACCGCTGTATGAGCGCTGCATTCGACATCAATTTGTCCGCCTCTCTGATCTGAACCAGCCCACGACGCATTGGCGCGGCTGCTCGGTCGGCAACACCTCGTGAGGTACACGGTCAGAGCGCAGCAGGACCAAGGTGCCACCCTCTGGCGTGATGTCTGTGTGGGCTGCACCCATATCACCCTCGGCACCGTGATAGATGCGGAGTTGGCCTCCCCACGCTGGATCCCATCCACGATTCAGGTAGAGCAGCATGCTCACCTCGCGCCGTGTCGCGTGACCCAAAAACGAACCGCCATCCTCGGTGCTGCGGCCGCTGCGGACCCAGCCGTCGTTTTTATTCGGTATGTCTATATGCCGCTGGTAGCGCCCACCAATAGGATACAAGAGGTACGCGAGTTCCATGGACAGCGGCTCAAGCTGTAGCGGCAGCTTGAGGACGTGGTCGAGGTCGATGCAAAGGCTTCGCATCGCTGTCGTGAGCGCCATGCGTGTATCCACGTTACCCGCGCTCGTGCGCGGCGGCGGTATGAGCGGGAGCTGGGACGAGAGACGGACTGATGTGTCCATATATCCGTTTTTGGTAGTCAGCCCGGCGGCCCTTGGTAGACCCTCTTGCTCGCACAGCAGCACGTCGGTCAGGATGGCGTCCACAAAAGCTGGCGGAAAGTAATTCGGCACGACGCAGAAGCCCACGTGCTTGAACTGCGCCAGAGCTGCGGACGGAATCGGAGCGGCGCTTCGCTGCAGCCTGCTGCGATAGTCCAGCATGGCCGGCGCTAATAACCCAATTCCGTCTGTGTTCAGCATTGCCCGGGCGCAAGGGGGGGAGGGCGTCGAGGGCACGGTCCCACGCCCCAATCAAGCGAGGCAAGTCAAGTCAATTCGAGTCCAGCGAATCCTCGGATCTCCCTCACGGCTGACCTTTTCGTTTCAGACTTTGACGTCCATGACGGCGGCCCGGTGACGAAACACTGTACTCATGAAGGTGAACCCGCCCGCACGTGCTCCCGCAATGGAGGTTGCTGTGACAGAACAGTCCGTTCTCGACATGACCCGCGAGGCGGCGATGGCTTTCCTCGAAGCGGACGCGGACGGAGATGCGCTCCTCGACTACGAGGAGTTCCGCATGGCCGTGCCTGAGCGCATGCGAGGGCAGACGTCCGAGGCCGCGCTGCGAGAACTCTTCAACACGGCGGACGCGGACGGCAGCGGGCAGATCTCGATGAGCGAGTTCTTCCTGTGGACACTGACGATCGCTCAGTCGGTAGGCGGCAAAGGGCTCGAGGCGGTCTTCATGCGCTATGACCGCGACTATCGCGGTACGCTCGATGAAAGCGAGTTCGCGGCTGCGTGTGAGGAGATGGGCTTTGGCGGGCTCGCGAGCGAGCTCTTTTCAGAGCTGGACAGTGACGGCTCGGGCACGATCTCGTACTCTGAGCTGCTCGGCATCCTCAAGGGGCGCGTGAACGTGGTGAGCAAGGACTGTAAGAGGTTCCTGACCACGCTTGCTTTCGACGCCACGAAGCCGCGCGCCAACGCCTCGGCCAGATCCGGTGGGCTGCTTTCCGACGTCGCCAAGGGTTGGACGCTGCATGGCTCAGATGCAGATGCTCTGCGGCTTGAGCTGCGCGAAAAGCTACAAGCGGCGAAGCTCAAGGTGTCGGATCTCTACCGCTTGATGACGCGCGGCCAGTCGCGCAGCCTGAGTGCGGCGACCTTCAGCAGCTCGATGGTCGACGATCTCGGGTTCAAGGGGGAGCTGTCGGTCCTCGAGGGGGTGTTCACTGACCTCGATGACGACCGCTCGGGCGTGCTTGGCATCTCGGAGCTGTTCGGATGGATTAATGGCAAGCACAGCAAGGCGAAGCTGGCCAAGACGGTGACCCTCGCGTACGGGCGCGCCGAGGACGCGCGCTTAGCACGTGAAGCGAGGGCCGCGGCCGCGGTGGACGCCGCCCATAAGGCTGCCAAGGCCGCTGGCGCCACCGCGCCACCCGCGCCCGCTGCGGAGGAGGTGTCGGCTGACGAGTCTGTGTTCAGCCTCGCCTCGATCGAATGGTCAGCGGTTACGCTGCAATCGGAGCTCCAGGATATGCTGCTGCGCGCGCAGCTGCTGCCCCTCGACTTGGTCGATGCATACGAGGGCTATGCGTACGAGGGGCAGCTCTCCTTCAAGCAATTCCTCAAGATGATGAAGCGGCTCGTCAACCCGATCTCCGTCGAGGAGCTCGATCTCTGGGACATCGAGGTGCGCCCAGCCGTGACGGCGCTCTGATGACCTCTGATGACCTCTGATTGCGAGCTCGATCTCTGGGACATCGAGGTGCGCCCAGCCGTGACGGCGCTCTGATGACCTCTGATGACCTCTGATTGCGAGCTCGATCTCTGGGACATCGAGGTGCGCCCAGCCGTGACGGCGCTCTAATGACCTCTGATGACCTCTGATTGCATCTGATTGCGTCCCTCTTCAGGTGCGCCCTGCCGTTACGGCGATCTTCCAACGGATCCACGGACTGGCGACCTCTCGGACACGTGCAGCTTCGTCTGCCCCCTCAAGCGCGCCAACCCCGGCGCCCACCCCGGCGGAGATCGCGCCCAGCAGAATGGGCGATGTCAGAATGGCGGAGGTGCAGCGGTGGCTCATGCTTGGCTGGGCGAAGCGAAAGGAGAAGCGCGAGCGCGAGCGTGCCGCCGCGAAGCTGGTCATCTATCGCGCCGCCAATCCCGACGAGACGGCGGCTGCCGACGCGGCCGCCGAGCGACAGAGACTCGCAGACGAGCAGGTCGCTGTGGAGCTGGTGAGGCGCGCTGCCGAGCGCCGCGCGTACAAGCTGGCGCTCCAGGGCGCGCCTCCGCGCAGCCATCGCGCCCTCGATCGCGAAGTGAGTCGAAGGGTGCAGTTGGATAAAGCCGAGCGCACCGCTCAGATGCATGCGGACGCCACGAGCGCGAGCGGCGGCGCTGGCCACCGCGGCTTGCCGCCGGTGAGTACGACTCATGAGCGCATCCTCGGGACTTCCGCGAAGCTGTTCCTGCAGCTCGCGTGCCGCATCGCCGAGGAGGGGGGGCAGGCATGGCTAGTCAAGCAGCGAATCGACGAGGCGCGACGCCGGCACGAGAAGAGCCTAGCCGACGCGCAGCAAGCGGCGCGCCAGCAGCGCGCCGCTGGGCATGCGCCCCTCCCGAGGTCCCGCCGAAAAATGTACTAGTTAGATCCAGCCCGTAGTCCACACATACTGTACTATTTTAACTAAGTCGTGCATCAGACCAAGAGACCATCAGTTCGGGGCCGAATGGCATTCGCTTCAAATGTCAAGTTTCATGAACGCATGCATGCAGCATTTCTAGCGTTACTCGCAGTTTTAGAAATTGACTGCGCGTGAACATCCCGGAACTGAACATCTTTGCTCAAGCCCCTCCCAGGAGCGATGCTCGATGCCACCCCAACAGGGGATGCCTCGTCAGGAGCTGCGAGCAAGAAGCTCTCTGCCACGCCGCTCAAGCTCGACGGCGACGGCACCATCCCCTCGCAGATGCGCCGTGCGCTGCAATCGTGCCTGTCTCGCGTCCTCGACCTGTTTCGCCAGTTTGACGACGATGCGAGCGGGTACATTGATGGGCCCGAGTTCGTCAAGGCGCTGGCCGAGCTCGGCTTCGATCCCGACGAGCCGTCAGTGAGCGCGCTCTTCGCCTCCTTCGACCCGGACGACAGCGGCACGATCGAGTACGAGGAGCTGCACAATCTCCTCGTGCGCTCGGTGCAGCGCAAGCCGGAGCTGGAGCCGCTGGAGCTCAAGGCGGCTAATCGCATCGCGCTGCGCAAGAAGCGCGTGAGCAAGGTCGACGCCAACCTGTTGAGCGGGCTCGAGCTCTGCAGCCTTGACGCCGACGCGATCCCGGGCGCCCTTCGCAAGGCGCTCGACGAGAGGTTGGTGCGCGTGATCGACCTGTTCCGCCAGTTTGACGACGACTCGTCGGGGCTGCTGGACGCGTCCGAGTTTGCGAAGGCGATGCGCGAGCTCGGGCTGACGGACGCACCGCCGGAGGCGATCGCCGCCGTCTTCGCCTCCTTCGACCATGACGAGAGCGGCACGATCGAGTACCGCGAGCTGCACGCGATCATGAAGCGCTCGTTGCAGGATCGGCCCGTGCTGGCGCCGCTGCCGCTCCGAACGGCCCACCGCATCACGCTGAGCACCAAGAGGGTGCTCAAGGCGAACGCCAACCTGTTTGGAGGTCTGGACCTCGATGAGGCCGCGCTGCACTCGCTCCCCGGCCAGATCAAGGGCGCTATGCAGGCGTCTCTGGTGCGAGTGGTCGACCTATTCCGCCAGTTCGACGATGATCGGGACGGCCGTATCAGCTTCGATGAGTTTGGCAAGGCGATGGGCGAGCTCGGCCTGGACGTGCTGCCCAAGGCGCTCCGGCTCCTTTTCGACGAGTGGGACCCGGATACGAGCGGCTACATTGAGTTCGAGGAGCTGTACACCTTGCTGCGGCATGCCAAAGTGGTCGAGGACGCTCACGAGGACTCGGGTCGGTCTGCGACTGCGGCAGATGATCGAGGGAATGGAGCGAGGCCTGGAGTGCCGTCGGCAGCTGATGTGGCAGCTGACGGGGCGAAGAGGGTGCCGCGCTCTGCCGATGCTGATGGTACCGCTGCTGATGAGTTTTCTATTCGCGCACCTAGGGCTGCAGAGGAGAAGGCCGCAGCGGAGAAGGCCGCGACCAAGGTTCAGGCTGCCAAACGTGGCAAGGACGGGCGAATCAAGGTGGAGAAGGTGAAGGAAGATCAGGCGGCCACGAAGCTGCAGGCCGCCAAGCGAGGCAAGGATGGGCGCGAGAAAAATATGGCGGCGGCGATGGAGGAGGCGGAGAAGCCCCCGTCACAGCCCAAGCCCACATCACAGCCCATGCGTCAGGGGCTTCCACCGACAGTCACGCCCTTCCCCACCCAGCCTTTCAAGCCTCTCGAGCCTCAGCGCAATACGCCGAACCATCAGGCAAGTGCTGTGCAAGCTGCTGCCGACACGAGTCAACTGCCAGCATGCATCCAGCCAAGCAGTCGGGCAATGTCTGCATCCCGCTTCAGTGACGCCGATAGCATCTACAAGACGGCGGCGCTGGAGACGCCATGCGTAGGCGAGTACGACGCGGCGGCTGCAATTGATGAGTTTAAGGGCGGCAGCTTCTCAGATAGCGCCTCGCGAGGCAATTCGGCCTTCCTCTCGCGACAACCTCAGCAGCCGCGCACGCGTGTAGCACCTCGTCAACCAATTGCTTCGTCGTCGAAGCTGTCGACGAAGCTGACTCTAGCAGGGCGCAGCATCAGTCCCCGCTCTGCGAATGGCAAGGGCAAGAATGCCTTTTCAGGCAACAAGACTCTCTTCTTCCAAGCTTCGCGTGCCTCGCCTACGCCCGCTGCTCACCAGTGTTCGAGTCTCGACGAATCGGACTCCCCTTCGATCTGCACCTCGTCGACGCGAGAGGCCTTATACGACTACGCCTGTGAGCTGGACCCACGGGAAGCGAGCCTCTCGAGTGTATCTTCGCGTGGGTGGGGGTGGGCTCCTACCTTCCCAAGGGCACACGCAGCTGCACGCAGTGAGCTTTCCTCTCCGCGTACGTCCTTGCATTCTCCACGCACGTCCACCTCGCATGATGATCGGAAGCCAAGCTCGATGCGACGACCATCGCGCAAATCGGCCATGGGATCTCCTCGATTCCCATATCCCGAGTTGGCAAGGCTGACTCCGCTCGCACTCCAAGCGCTGTCATCAGAATTGGGTCTCGAGCCTCGAGTCATGGCAAGGGCCCCCTTAGTATGGCACCCTGATTATGGCACTCTGATCAGATCTACAGATGAATTCCTCCGGTCTCCGGGACGACCTCCCTTGGCTCCACGTATCATGCCCCACTTAATCGCTGTACCTCCGGTCATCATGCCTCGCTTAATTGTCCCGCGCTCAGCACGGCAGCGGCGGCGGCGGGGCGGGGCTGGCGGCGACTGTTACGGCGACTGAACGTCGGACTTCTCGATTTTTTCATGCAGATGGCGGGGATATACGCCGCGATCGGATCGAAAAGGCGACGGCCCGACGCAAGAAAGTACTTAGAAAATACATGGTACACACTTTGCACGCAACGGCACGACACTCAGTGAATAGCTGTACAATAGCTGTAACCCTGAATCCCTGTGAAACAGTCAAGTATCGTGCATAATGCGAGATATGGCCCCAACCCCCATATCATACGAAGTGAAATCGGCGGGTACGATCATAGATGAGAGTGCAGAGTCAGAATCGCGAGAATGAAATCGGGGGGCGGGGATGCAGGGGCGGGCGCGCTCCGCTTACCGCTCAAGCTCCACTCCGAGACAGCCGGGCTCTTCTCCTGTTACCATGTGAACTCCGATCTCCGTATTTTGCTCCTTATTTTAGTCCTTGTGAAACCATCTGGGGGTTCACCCGCTCCCTCCCTACCATAGTATTGTCAACTCTTCTGTTTCAAATGCGTTATCTAGGCATGTGTTTTCTTTTCAAACCATAGGGAAAGAACTCGAAACTCTCGAGAGAGCCCGCCGTCAAAAATAGCATCCGAGACAATGCAAAAACGCATCCTGTTTCTCGCCCAACTCATGCTGGTGGTCTTCACCGATGCGCAGACCTGCACGTCCTTATCCACTCTAGTTGCCGGCAGCGCAGGCGGTGCCCCTGCCGGCCTCGGCACTCCAGCCTGTTCGTATATTCAGGCGAATGCGGCGGCCATTTGTTCTAACAACGTCGGAGGCGCTTGGTCCATTATTAATGGACCTGCGTGCAACCTTCGCGGCTCTGGATACGGCTGCCAGTTTTCAAATACGTTGGACCCAACAGATGCGACCTTCTTTTGCCAGCTCGCATCTGTTGGGCTGCCGCCACCATCTCCGCCGCCGCCCTCACCCTCGCCTCCGTTGGTGACTGCCCGCAATGACCCGCACTTCCGTCTCCCGCATGGCGGCCGCACTGACATCCGTGGCGAGGACGGCGCGATTTACAACCTGCTCTCGGCTAAGAACGTCTCCCTCTCCGCCCTCTTCGAGGCCGCCGACTTCACGTGGTCCAAGCGCTCGGTGCACGGCACGAAGATGGCCGCTGCCTTTTGGGTGATCAGGACCTACTCCAACGACACGGTGACAGTCAGCTACACCGCCGCTGTACACGGCCAGGAACGCTACGCGATCGTGTCTGTCGTTGGCGCGGAGGCTACGGACAACAAACTGCACGTCGACGCGGCGATGCCCTTCAAGCTCTCCAACCTTGCGGTCACCCTGGTCGGCCGCAAGCTGATTGTCGAGACCGACAAGTGGCAGATGGCCGCGTCGGCGGACCCCTTCCCCTTCGCAATCCTCAACAAGGGTAAGGTCCTCATGAACATCGAGGTGACGCCAAAGTACGACGCAGACAAGGACGTGGTCGCGCCGCACGGCATCTTCGGCCAAGCGTACGACGACGATGAGATGGCCGTCAATGGCGCAGTCGACTCCCCCACCGGCAACGAGTGGACGACCAAGGCACAAGGCGAAGGCGCCATCGAGGGATCCATCGCCGACTACAAGCTTGCCGATGGCTTCTCGACGGACTTCAAATATAGCCGCTTCGATGCCGTCCGCGCCCCCCATCGTGACGTGTCCAAGCTCACCGGACCCAAGGAAAAGCGAGGAAAAGGTTCGTCGGCTCGAGTCGAGCATTACGCTGAGCCCGAGCCGTCGGCAGCCGTCGGCAGCGACTAGTGCTATCCACGGGGCCGGCCTGCAGGTGAGGTACAGGGTCCAGCTGGAGACTGTGCCGTCGTGAAGCCGTCGTGTCACTGCAGGTGAGGGTCAAGGTGGAACAAGGTGGAGACCTTGCCTTGCCACATGAGGAATGGCGAATGAGGATGACGCACTATGCCGGGCGGTAGGGTATTTGTGTCAGACACCCGCTCCGATAGGCTACTACTATGAGCCCGGGCAGTCTGGCTGGTAGGTGTGTGGGGTGTCCTGAGCCAGGTAGTGAACGCCGCTGAAGATGCTCTCGCCAGCCCTTCTGGATCACGCGCGCAGCAGTAGGGTTGAGCACGATGCGCATGCCAAACTCATCACGCGGCGTCAAGAGCAGATCGAAGCCCGTGTCCTCGGATGACTTGCTGCCAGAGGCATCGTATGCATCCCCGCAAGGCATGCCGCAAGGGTCGCGCTCAATCATGACGATCGTGCTGGACTGCGCCGCCCGACGCGCTCGAAGCTGCATTCAATTCCCAAACAGGTGTAGGGGTGGGGCCTTATAAACATGAAAAATAGTAGACCACTCCCCCTTGGGTCAAGCCTGAGCCTCGAGCTGCTGCATCTGGTGCTGGATGCGTTCGGACTCGGTGCTCTTGAGACCGTAGAGCCTCGGTCTCGATATCCGTGCTGTTCTTGATCTCGGTTGACCCGTCGTGTCAAGGAAGACGATGGTCTGGAACTTCTTGGACATGCGCAGCGGGTACCCATCCAGGAGCGCATAGGAAAGTTTGCTTTTGGTGACCGGACCATACCTATACACGCACGCACCCTAGGGAAGGACGTACCCGCCCGAACGCGATGGGCGTGTACTACGGTACAGTATAGTCTGCAGTGGTGTACACTAACTAGACCCCCCTTAGTAAGAACCCACACCTCGAACCCCGCTTTCCCGACGGGGGGTGGGTTGGGAGGTTTCGTTTTTCTTGCATGTGGTGGTGTTGGACGTCGTGGCCGCCCCCGTAGAGGGGGGTGGTCCCACTCTTCCCCTGTGGGGAAGGGTGGTGACGTTATGTTATTTTGCGTTCTGTTGCGCGGGTGGTGTGTGTGGGGGTTGTTTGACGCGTGGTGTTTGAGGTGGTGATTAGTGTGTTGCTGGTGTTGGGTGGGCGTTTGGTGCGGGGAGGTGGGTGCCGGGTGCGGGGGGATGGGCGTAGTGGAGGGTTACTGTTGCGTCGTCGTCGTCAAGTGCTTTTTGGAAAGCTGTGGTGAGTTTGAATTTGTAGTCGAGCTCGTTAATGGTGACGAGGGCAGCGAAGCGCTTGCGAGCTTCTTCGGGTGGGGTTTTGAGTTTTTTCGAGGTGAAGCGCCTTTTGATGTAGAGGAGTCGAATCGTGTAGGCGTAGCGGAGAACGGCGGAACGGAAGCTCAGGAGGGTTTCGTGGAAGACGAGGGTGGGGATGAAGGGTTTGTTGGTGAGGTCGATTTGTGAGAAGGCGTCGTAGAAGCAGCCGAAGGCGTGGCGTAGAAAAGCGGAGGCTGATTCTGTGCCTAAGGTGTCTTGGGTCCACATGTTGAAGATGATGGCGGTTGTGTAGTTAGATGGGGGGGGGTCGCCGAGTACGGTGGTGATGAATTTAAGTACGAGTTTCCAGTACGGTCTGAGTTTGTGGCACTGAACGATGTGTAGTTGGCTCTCGATGTGGGTGCACCCGTGCATTCTGCAGAGGATTGTTTTAGTTGGGTCGCGCTGTCGGTTATGGACGAAGATGCCGCGGTGGAGGAGTTTTCGCCAGTGTTTTTCTTCGGAGGCGTCGGAGATGGGTGTGCCGAGAGATTCCCAGACGAGTGGCCACGGGACGGTGACGTGGGGAAGGCGGTGTTCAGTGGGGTCGGTGGAGGCCCATCCTTTTTCGCAGTTCGGTCGTGTGTTTTGGATGTGTGGCTCGGTGTAGTGCTGCGTGATGATGGGGATGGTTAGGTGGGTGAGGTTTGTGATGGTCTTGGACGGCTGTACCGTGGTCCATCCGTCGGGGCTGGGGAAGGTGGTGGTAGCGGGGCCGGCGATCTGGAGGTAGTGGGCGGGGTTGGTGTCTTCTCCTTCATCGCTGTCGTCTTCCTCTTGTGGTTGGACTGTGCGCCATGTGATTGCTTGCGTGATTTGGGCGTGTGTGAGGGCGGCTTGGCCGAGGGTGCGTCCTGTGTCGTGGGGGGCATTTCGGGAGTCGAGCCATTGGACGTGGTAGGTTTTGTTACCGTGTGGGTCGATTTTAAGTAACGCTATCTGGGTGTTGCGGTTGGTCCATTCGATGTGGAGATAGTCCCCTGATTTAGGTTGGTCTCTGCTGATCGCGGCTTGGACGATGGCTGGTGTTATTTCGGCTTTGATGGCTGGCCATGTGCTCATGAGGGCGTCGGAGAAGGTTCGGGCGGCTGCTCCTTTGAGGTAGCGTGGGGCGTGGGTGTAGGTGTATTCGTTCATTTCGTCGTCGGTGAAGATACGCGCGTGTGCGCCGTCGATGACGTCATAGATTCTTTGAAGACCGATGAATTTCATCCATCGTTTGGCGACGTCTTCATCGATGTCGATGGAGAATCGCCAGTTGTCGAAGATGGGTTCGCTCTGGACGGTGTGCGTGAGTTTTGTGGTGTCTTGTTTGAGTTGAAGACTGTAGAAAGTTTTAAGACAGCGACGGAGGTACCGGGCTCTTGTTGGTACGTTTCCTAGGTATGGGTTTCCTTTTGCGAGGATTGCGCCGCGGCCGTAGCATGTGTCGGTGAGCCAGAGGTCTGCGACCTGTTTCCAGGGTTGATTTCCGGGCTCGATGTATCGGCGGATCCATTGTGTGTAGTATGCGAGGGCGTGGGAGCGAAATTGCATGACACCTCCGCCGCCTTGCTTCTGCGGGAGGTAGGAGGCCGCCTTGTGTATGTATGCGCGTGCGTTGGCTGACGTGCCGTCTTCATTGGAGAAGATCTCGGGTTGTTGGGCCCATAGGATGTTGTACGAGTCTTCTTCGAGCGCGTTGAGGATGCTCTCCGGCATGATGAGGGAGAAGAGCCAGTATCTAAGCGATCCGTAGAGGATTGCTTGAAGGAGGAGGTTGCGTCCTGTGATGGTGAGGTGGGCGAGTGATTTCCACGCGGCGATGCGTGCTTTGACTAGGCGGTATCGTTTGTGCCACCAGTCTTCTTCGTCGAGTCGGTTGCCCATGGGGACGCCGAGTGCGCGGATTGGGGTGCCGTCTGGGGTCCAGTTTGGGACGATGTTTTTAGGTGCTGAGAATATAAGTCTACGCAGTCTGCCTAAGAGGAGGCCCTCTCGTTTGTTCATGTTCTCTTTCATGCCTGTGGCTTCGCACCATGTGTCGAGGTGTTTTTGCATGTGTGGGAGGTCCGGTGGTTTGGCGATAAGGGTCGTGTCGTCGGCGAATTGGGAGATTTTGTGGCGTACGCCGTTGGTTTCGACGCCGATGATGTTCGGGTCGTGTTGTACGAGGCGTGTGAGTGCTTCGGTGATGCAGAGGAAGAGTACGGAGCTCAGTGGGCATCCTTGTGCAACGCCGGAGTGGAGCTCGAAGGGTTCGCCTGTGTGGCCATTGATGCATATTTTTCGCTTGGGCGGTTTGGATTCGTTGTAGAAGAGGGAGACGTATTTGATGAAGTTGTCGCCGAAGCCGAGGTGGGTGAGGCTCGACTTTAGGTAGGACCATGAGCAGCGGTCGTATGCTTTCTCCATGTCGAGGAAGAGGTAGATGGCTTCTTCGTCTTCTTCTTCGATTTTAGCTTGGAGGAGTTTGAGGAGCATGAGGTTTTCGGCGATGAAGGAGTGTTGAACAAAGCCTGTTTGCTGGGGTGATACGAACTGGAGTACTGCTAGGTTCATGCGTTGTGTGAGTATACGAGTGAAGATTTTATAATCGCAGTTTAGTAGAGATATCGGTCTATAGTTACGGGGGTCGTCTTTGACACCTTTTTTGTAGAGTACCGAGATAAGTCCTTCAAGGCAGGTGTCGTGGAGTTCGTTGTTTGCGATGCTCTCCTCGTATACTTTGTGTAAGATGAGAGCGATGGTCTCGGAGAATGTTTTGTAGAATCGGCAGGGGAGTCTGTCGGGTCCTGGTGACTTGCCGGTGGGGAGGGCGCTGATGGCGTCGGCGATCTCTTTCGCGAGTATGGGGGCGTCGCAGAGGTCTGCGGTAGGCTTGAGGACGCGGTGGGTGTTGCCGTCTGAGTCTGGGCCGCTGAGGGTGTGGAGGCAGTTTTGGGTGGCATGTGAGAGAGGGTCGGTGTTTTTATCTGCGAAAAGGCTCGTGTAGTATTTGGTAAACTCTTTTAGGATTTGCGGCGTTGAGCTAACTGTGTTGCCCGTGTGTGTTGGGCTGGAGAGGTTCGTCCAGTCAGCTTCTTGCATCTTGTGTGGCGCTTGGTTGGGTCGCGCTGGGTTCCATTGGCGGAAGAACTCGCTGGAGCCGACGTCGTGTTTTTTGCCGTTGTTGTAGGCTTCTCCTTCGAGGGTGTCGTGCAGGGTGACGGCTTTTCGTCGCGCGGTCTTGATCTCCTTTTCGAGGCGGTCAGCTTCGGCTTCGTTGATCTGTTCGCCGTTGGTGGTGCGGGTGCGTAGGTTGGCGAGGATGAGCTTCTTGAGGGTGAGCTGCTGGTCGAGTTTGAAGCGGGTGCGCTTTGTTTCTGCGAGGCATTGGGTTCTGGCGTCGAGTTTGATTGATTCCCAGGTGGAGCGCCAGTTTGTGTTTGGCGTTCGCATGGCGTTGTTGTACCTGGTGCGGATGGATGCGTGGAGTTGTGAGGTGAAGGGTTGGTCATCGAAAATGCTCTCGTTGATGAAGGGTAGGTCGTTGCCTCGTTTGTGCGTCGTCTGTGTGCTGCATACGTGTACTGCGTCGTGGTCTCTGGTGGCTCGGGCGTCAGGGTGTGGGAAGAAATCGGTGCAGTTCGAGTGGACGTAGGATTCGTCTGAGGTGTCGGGGACGTAGATTCGGTCGATGCGCGTGTGCGTGATGCCCGCAGCGTGCGAGTGGTGCGAGGTGAAGAAAGGGTTGGTGCCGTCTGAGCCGAGTTGTTGGCGTGCGACGTCTGTGAGTCCGTTGTCATCAGTGAGGTTGTTGAGGGTCTTGTATCCGTCGTTCTCGTAGGGTGTGGTGCATGCGGCTGGGCGTAGGGTGTCAAGCGTCGTGTCTGGTACGCAGTTCGCGTCGAGTCCGAGGATGGTTTTGGGATTGACCATCGCGGCGAGGGCGGAGAAAAATGTGGTGCGCGCGGGGGTGGCTGATTGTTTCCAGTAATTATTCTTCACTTTGATAAAGTCTGTCCAGTTTAGTTTACCGAGTTGCATGCTGGTGATTTGGGCGGGTGTGAAGGAGGCTTTTGTTGTGCCGGGTGGGCGTTGGCTGAGTGTGGCGGTGAGCTGTGCTGTGTTGGTGTGGAGCTCGCGTCCCTCTTTGGGTTTGTTGGTGCCGACTTTGGTCCACTCGGTGCCGAGAAGATCGGTGCTAGGTTCGGCTGGCGCGTACGCGCAGGTGAGTGTTCTCGGGTGACCTAGGACGTGCATTTTCGTCGAGATCGCTCTGCCTGAGAGATGCGCGGGGCGGAAGGTTGATTTTTGGATTCTGAGGATCGCGTCGTCGAGGGATTCCCCTGGTTTTTTCTCGATCGAGGTGTGGGGGATGATGATGGCGGTGCCCCCCCAGGAGGTTGCTTGGAATTGTTTCGGGGTGGCGTATGCGAGGAGGATGAGGAGTTGGTGCCCGCGGGCGATTTTTTCGTGCGCTTTTTTATCCTGTTGTTTGAGGTTGTGTTCTTGGATGAAAAGGGCGGTGATGGGTTGGCGTTCGTGTTCGGACGCGATGGCTTTGCAGCATTGGAAAAGTTTTCCTGCTCCTTGTAGTCCGTTGACGTTCTTGGTGATGTACCGGGGGCCCGGGTTTGGTTCGATGCCTTCTTCGGTGAGGTCTCGGATCCATGTGAGCGAGGGGTTGATGAGTCCGGAGAGGAGTGTGGTGAGCTCTTTGGAGTGGTTTCTTTTGTGTTTGGGTTTATTAGCGTATGTGACGGTGGTATGACCTATTATGCGTGGGTGTCTATGGGTGCGAGTATGTCGGGTGCCGTGTGTTTTTTCTCTTTGCGTGTCTGCGTTCACATGTCGGTATGGTTGGGGTGACGGGGTGGTGGTGGTGGTTTTGGTTGTGCTCGTGCGTGGTGCGTTGTCTGGTGTTGGATCGGCGAGTGCGCTTCGGCTGTCCATTGGTTCGGAAGCGGACTCGTGGTGGACTGGTTTCGGTGCATTGTGGTTTTGCGTTGGAGCGGTGTGGGAATTGTGTTTGCGTCTGTGTGTTTTTGTATTGCATGCATGCATTTTTTGATTAGTTTTTGTGATTTGTGTTTCGTTTTTTGGGTGTGATTGCGGTATGCTAATTTGGTACTTGCTCGAGGTATGGTACTGGGTATTCTGTACTGACGGTACTTGACACATCTGTATGATACTCCTGTATGGGTGTTTGCATGTACTGTTACTGTGGGTGCAGTGCGGGCGGTTGGGGTGCTGTTCTCTCCGTGTTGTTCGCTCAAGTGCGCGCGCGTGCGCGTTGCGTGGGTTGGGGCGCGGTGGGTGCCATTTGCAGTGTGCTCCTTGGTGATGGGCTGGTTTGGTGTTGCTGCTGGCTCGGGCTCCTTGGTGACTGGTTACTCCTCTTCCTTGTTGCGCTTCGCGAGCATGGCCTTGAAGGTGTCGATCGCGTTGGACGACGAGGCGCCGCGCTTGGGCGGTGGCTTCTTGCGGCAGTTCTGGTGCATGGCTGCGTTGATGTACGCGCGTTTGCGCGCGTCCGAGATGGTGACGTCTTCGTCGGTGCGCTGCTCGAGGAACTCGGGTTTGTTGAGCACGGCTGGGTGGTCCTTGGGGAGGGGGCAATAGCACTCGATGCACAAGTCGAGCTTGTGCGTGACCGTGTTGGAGAGCTCCACCTTCCAGTGGGCCCCCTTGATGGTGACGTGCTTGAGGTCCTCGAGAGTTGACTCGGTGTCGTGGGGCCAGTTCTTGTCGAAAGTGAGGCTGACGTAGTAGATACCGTTGGGGCACTTGGCGTCCGAGTTTTTGTTGAGGTTGGGCTTGAGCTCCCGGATGGCGAGGCCGTTCTTGTTGAGGATGTCGTTTAGCGTGATCTTGAGGACGGTGGTCGGGAGGCTCGGGGCGCTTTCGGGCTGGGTTAGAGTCATCCAGAGGCGCACCGGCTCTGGCGTCCATGCGAGGAAGAGAAAAGTTGCGTTGGTGCCAAGGTGGGAAGGGAACTTCTTGGGTGCGGGCATCGCGGTGAGGAGGTTGACGAGGGCTTGCGGGAGCCACGCGACGTATAGTCTGCGCTGCGTGTTGATCTTGAGCGTCACGTCTTCCGGCTTGAAGTCGCCCTTGGCATGCTTCATGACGTAGATCGCGATTTCGATCAGGATGTTGTCTTGGAAGTCCTTCTGGAAGGGATCCATGAGGATGTGGAATGGAACTGCCTCCGGGTGGTTTGCCATGATCGTGTCGAGGTTCAGCCTGTGGTATGAGGGGGGGCGGTTCTGTGGTAAGTTGAGGGTTGCGAGCCTGATTATACTCAAGGCGAGTCTCTGTTGCTTGGGGAGGTGGAAACGGGGCGGGCGGATTGCGGGGCGGGCTGATGGCAATGGTGAGGCTGGGCAGCAGGCAGGTGAGGGCCAGGATGATTGCCAGGCGTGTCCAGAGTGCGGGGTTTATGTGCCGGTTTGTCTGTCTGGGCAGATATGTTGGCGCGCGGCAGTCGGAAAGTGCTGGGGAAGCGTTGTGCATGCGCGTGTTTCGGGCAGGATGTTCATGGAGGGGAGGCGGTGTGCGCGTGCTCATGGCGGCGTACGTTACGGGTGACACGGGGTCGATCTCAGAGGCCACTGGGGCGGGAGAGAGAGGTTCCGTGCTCCCCATCTTTTAGAAAAAAGAGGGATTTATCCAGGAGCGCATACGTCCGAACCTCCGTGTCGTGCACGCGCACTGCAGCCAAGATTCTCGGTAGAACACGAGGGGGCTGGGCAATCATCACCTCGACCGTGGGTAGGACGGCTCCATCGACGAGTCTTCGCCCGGGAGCGAGCACTTCTACTGGGTCGATGGGGCGAGCGATCGATCCTCCATTTCCTACTGGGGCGATGAGCCGGGCAACGTGCACTACTGACCATACGTTCATATCGCACCGGGGGGCTTCGCCACGGTGCGCTTTCCTGCGCAAGGACCTCACCCGCAGGACGACGTCAACGGCAATGACCAAGAGTCGTACAACTCCGAGGAGTTTGAACGCTTTCTGAATCAACCAGTGCACGTCGACAACGGCCCGGTCGATGGACCTGTTGACCAAGCTGCTCAGCCACCTGCTCAGCAACCTGCTCGACGATGGGTGGCCAATCCAAACGCTGGACGATATGCACGACCCGCGAGGTTTCAAGATCACCTACGTCTTGTGCAAGCGGTCGCAGACCAACGAGAGCGGGACCTTGAGGACGTACGCCAGGGGCCACGGCCATTTCTGCTTGGTGAGCTGCCCTCGCAGCTCGACGATCATACTTTCCATGTCCGCGTGCGCCTGAGCCGTTGAGGCGATGCCGTTCGCAAAGGCCTCGCTGTACGAGACGCTCTTGGTGACGATTGCCTTCGACTTGGGTACCGTGTCATACGCTTCTTCAGGTCACTGGCGCCAGTGATCGTCCCATGCTCCCAACCGGCGGCGTAGTGAGCGCGTGTAGGGCGGCGAGCGCCGACGACGGGACCGGCGTCATCGGCATTAACGGTCGCATGTGCTCCGGTAGCTCTCGAACGCGAGGCGCGGCCGGAGGGGCTGGCGCCTGATCTTGGGCGGTTCACGTGGCGATCGAATTGAACCTGAGTCACAGTCTTGTCAGCGCTTAGCACCCCGTGCGTGGCGAGCACGCACATGGCTTCAATCTGCTGTTCGATCGGATCCCGCCTGGTCAGATCGCGGACGTAATTGTAGAGCCCCACCCCATCTCGCAAGTCGCCATTCGCAAACTCCTTGCGTTGCATATGATCGACGGCTTCGTAGGCGCCATTGAACAAGATCGAAGAATCTATGCACAGAGCCATGTTGTAAGCTTGGTATTCCATCATGCTCGCTGCGAATGCAGCCTCGAGCTCTTCTTTCGAAGCTTTCGGCAAGGCAGTCGTAACTCGCTTCATCGTAGGTGGTCCTTCCAGAATGTAGTTGGGTATGATCGGAATGGCCGTGCGCATGTACTTGCTCACGTCGTCCGACCATACATCGGTCATCGCGACCATTCGGTGTCGCGCGCGGATGCCATTGGTTGATGGTCCTCCCGGCTTCTGCAATTCGTAGATTGTTGGACTAGCCGCTTTTTGCAGCTGCTCCGCGGCTCCTGATCGAGGATCAGCCGCCACCGCTACCATCGTCGATAGCCGCTGAGTCGCCATGACTTCTGTGTGTCGTAGGCATGGCAATGGTCGTAGGCTGCCACTCTTGACCTGTGTCGGGCTCGACAGACTGCCCGGGCGACGATCCTTTGTAAGTCTAAGTGCAGTCTAGGATGCTAGAATCACTCCGCCGTGAGGACCTCTCCGGGCCACTCATCTCACAGCACATTCCACACACGATCCTTCCATACTGGGAGTCCTTTCCTAACATGCCGAGCTGCGTGGCAATACAGGGATTCGTGTAGTGAGTCGGGTACGGTCTACCCCGTAGACTGTATGGTATTCAACAAACATGACATCGACAATCGACATGTATCATGTTGATACATGTACAACGTCCGATCCTGTTGAGTCACAATTGTTGAGTCATCGGTGTGACATGGCTCATGGGTTTGCGTGATACGCATCAATTCTCAGTTCTCAGAAACGCACCGCGGCGCACGGGCCGAGGATCGTTTAGCCCGACCGGAGCACCGGACCGGTCCCCGCAACCTCAGTGTTAGCACAATGTTAGCACCCCGCCGTCCGCTTTTGTTCACGAAGCCGTCGCCCGTCCACGTTTGCAATTTGCATCTCCATGTAATCTCAAATTGATCTCCATGTGGGCGCACTGCCGGGCTGCCGGGCCTGGCGTGCCGCGTCACACAATATGAACTACGCGGCTGCGCTCAGAATCGCTGAATGCTGGCAAATTCGCGACCCTCCTCTGCCACGATGCTCGCCCAGCCACTCACCGTGCTCGCCAACACGCCCGCCGAGGCCTTCATCTTCTCTGCCACGGCGGCCGCGTTGGCCTTCGCCTTCTGCGCCGCCGGGGTCGCACTGGCAGACAAGATCTGCGTCTGGGCCACTAGCTGGTTGGTCACATCTGACAGTGTTCGGGTAGCCGCTCCCTGCTTGAGAGACGTGACGAGCGTGCTGGCGCGGACAGCTGTATCCTCCTTGAGCTGAAGCGCGTGCTCGGACACAGTCTGAAGAGATGGAAGAGACGTGACGAGCGTGCTGGCGCGGGCAGCTGTATCCTCCTTGAGCTGAAGCGCGTGCTCGGACACAGTCTGAAGAGATGGAAGAGACGTGACGAGCGTGCTGGCGCGGGCAGCTGTATCCTCCTTGAGCTGAAGCGCGTGCTCGGACACAGTCTGAAGCACGGGGCCCATGGCCACCTTCTTGGCAGCGTAGGACTCCTTGAGCAGCGAGCGCGACGTGCTAAACCATTGCTGCGCGGAGCGCCACAGCTCTGTGGCTCGCGTGCTGATTACCTCCTTGATCTCCTCCAACTCCGTCTGGATTGTCTTGTCCTGCTCCGGATCCTCGATTTCAATCTCCTGCGCTTTGTCGGCGATAACCACTTCGTGCAAGTCAACCGCTGTCTCCGTGACGTTGGCAAACTCGATCGTCGCGCGCACGGCGTTCTCGCCGAGCACGTCTAGGCGAAAGACCACTCTCGCGTCACTGCGCATCAACATTGCGGAGGTCCAAAATATCGGGGTCTCGGCTTTTGCGACGCTCGGGTTCTTTCAAACGGAAACGTGTGGAATAGAGAGATTGCGGAGATTGTACATGTACTTCACTCCAGCGAAGATTTCCCGAAACACTTCACTCCCTGCGGGATCGACGGATCCGATGGTGCCAGCTGCGGCACACGTTTCCCCGCCGACACGGCGCGATGTAGGCGCGATGAGTAGGGCTGTTTCCAAGTTAGTGAGTCTCCTCTCTATCTCAGTACTCAGACGGAACGCGGTTGGAACGACTGTCAATCAATGAAATGTTGGAACGTAGACGAACCCACAGCGCTAACGAATAGTCAAGCCTTGGGAGGCCTCGACATACCAATCACGTCATCCGAGGCTACTTGGCAAATTTGAGATCGAACTGAATGCGGCCTAGCTCATTCTTGTCCGGCGGATAAGCCGCCCGCCCGTACGGCTGTGGAACGACGGCCGAACCCAGAGGAACAAACACGGGAATGATCGGCGTCGCCGGCTTTCGTTGCTCGCGCATCTGGACTCGCATTTTGAACCCATAATGCCGTCCGGCGCTAGCCGGTGTGGGTCGGCTCGTGGGGGTCCTCAGGCGCGGCTCGTGCCGTCCAACCATCGCCATCGTATCCGGCGGGGCACACAGCCATCGAGCGAGGTTCTTGAGCAAAGCTTCTTTGGCTGCAACGTCAGCTTTGGTTTTGGCAGGCCGAATTGCGGCCAGCTGCCCTGCACGCCGATAGGCCGCAGCAGCCTCCTCATAGAGCGCGAGGCTCTCCGTTGCCGTGAGGTTGAGCAGCCTCTTGTCGCCCGTGAGCCGGGCGAATAGCGCGACCGCCATGGCTTCGCGACGATCGCGTTTGATTTGGTAGAGTTCCTCAGCGTGCGCAACCTCGTAACAGCTCATGAGCAGCCATCTCGCGGGCGTGTACCTCGCCGCGGGATTGGCAACTTCCCTCTCCGGGTTGGACGGGCCTGCTTCAAGCGGCAGCTGCTGGTTCCGCCTCAAGGTATTCAGATGTGCATCGATGTGAGCTCGGAATGCGTTGAACATGATCGACTCGCCCTCGGGATCCATCTGCTCAGGTTGTGAGGGCTGTGCGAGCGCGATCACGGCTCGTGTCCGGATGAGCATCCCGCTTGTCCGCACGCACGCGGGGGGCTGCCGCCGCGCGGACGGACGATTGACAGGCGCGCGGACTCTCCACGGGTGTGTTCCTGTGAAGAGTCGAGACCATCGAAAGTTTTTCCGCATCTCCCAACGAGCAACGTGATTGAGCAACTGAGGGGAGATACAAGCTGCAGCAGCTCCCGCGCCCGCCCTCCTGCCCGACGCCCGCCCGACGGCGAGCAGGTCCGAGCTCTCTTGTAGTGCGAGCTCCCCTTGGCGAGCTCTCCTGTCTGCCCGCGCGTTGGCGATGCGCCGAAGCCTCTGCGCTCGACGTCTCTCACGTCTCGGCCTCACTTGGTCGCAATCCCATGTCTCCAATTACTTGATGGCGAGAAGCTCAACGGTAAACACGAGCGTCGCCTTCGGCGGAATAACCGGCGGCGAACCACGATCGCCGTAGGCAATGTCGGGCGGGATGGTGAGTAGCGCTTTGCCGCCGACCTTCATGAGCTGCAGGCCCTCGGTCCATCCTGCGATGACACCCGAGAGAGGGAAGCTGATCGACTCACCGCGCTTGTACGATGAGTCGAAGACGGTGCCGTCGACGAGCGTGCCTTCATAGTTCACCTCGACGGTGTCCTCCCTGGTCGGTGATTTTCCGCTACCCTCCGTGAGGGTCTTGATCACCAGCCCGCTCTTGGTTTGCGTCGCGCCGGGCTCTGATGCGGCCTTCTTCAGGGCCTCAGCACCTTCAGCAGCGGCCGCCTCCTCCTTCGCTTTGTCCCGAGCGCGCATGATGGCCGATGCCTTTGGCATGTACTCGGCGAGAGGCACCTCGGGAGGCTCTCCCATGAGCGCCGCCTTGATGCCCGTGAGCAGGTCATCCACCTCCTCTTCAGAGCTGCCGTTCAGATTGCCGAGCTGGTTGCCAATATTGTAGCCCAACGCGTGAAAGGCTTTGCCCGTTTCGGTGAGGAGCGAAGCACGTGGGCCACCGCCCACACGGCGTGCATGCACCACATTCGGCTGGACAAGTCGGTTGCCGAGGGCGAGCGAGGTGAGACAAAATCGGTGCAGCAACATGATGAGAGATCGCGGCACGAATTTTGGGCGACGCGGAAAAATCTCCGATCAATCCTGGTCGTGCATACGCAGCGAGATTACGACTCCCAAACTCCGGGTTCGCCTGCAAAGTGCGTTCCTCCTCTACGCCCAGTTTCTGCATGCGTAATGAAGTTTTCTGTTGCGAATCGTTGCTCTCGCGAGAACGGCGCTGAACAGCGTGCCTGGCGTGCGAGGCAAATGCTCCTCGACGATTTTGTTCCCCCTGCACCAGCAAAGGGCGCTCCGACTGCGACGGCGACGGTGATGAGGAGGAAAGATCCGAAGATTTGGAAGTTCGTGATCTTTGGACAGATGGGCGCATCACGAGAGAGTGCCATACCTGTCCTCGTGCCCACAGCGCCAAAGAATGCTCAAAGCGCTCGATCGCAGAGCCAAGCACTGCCACAGGCACATCACCCACGGTATCACTCAGCTCCGCGTGTACGCGAAGCAGAGCAACGTCAAACTTCCCAACTCAGAGATTGCAGCGGTAGCACAAGCGTGGGTATGGCGGCTTGTCTGCCCGAGATGTCTATGATTCCAAATGGCGAGGCGGACCAAGGAACAGATTCGTATATGAAGCTGCCCATACTGGCGCCACCATCTTCACGAGCGGGTCAGATTGCATCCGTGCGTCCAGAGACTCCACTGACGGCGATCCGATCTAACCAGGAGGCAACCCTAGCCGCAGACTTAGTCGTATTCGACAAACAACTTCGCGTATTGACGGCGAGAGCAAAGCGCCACATGGCGACAGTACGACGCAACGACGCCGACCGTGACGGTGGTGAGTTCTCGATTCTCCTCGGCGACGTGGCTCAGCAACGAATCATCTTGAAAGGTGAGCTCCCAATGACAGATGTCCTCAACCATCGCTTTGCCCGTACGTGGACGCCGTATGGCGGCGATGGTGAGAAACGAATGCTGTGGACACCGCGGTTGGGCAGAGCTCCATGGGGGGGGCTTGGTGCACCAGAAGGGCCTCAAGGCGTCTACAGTCATTCACGTGGAGGGTCTTCACGTGGCCCTAGCGGCGATGGCGGCGGTGGCGGGCTTGATGGTGGGCTCATGGGCAGTGCCATGGACGGCAGTGGTGGCGGCTATCGCGATGGCGGCGGTGGCGGGCATCATGGCGGGCGCATGGGAGGTGCCATGGGCGGTGCCTTGAACGACGGCACTGGGCTTGGCGAATGCTATGGTTGTGATGATGGTTCTGAAGGGTCGTCACATGCTTCATCACGTGAAGGCTCTCCACATGGCGCACGTCGTGCACATGACGTTCCACTCGAGGTCATGCATGCACACGGCCATGACTGCAATAACTTTCTGTTCCTCCGGCTCCGCAGCACACGCAAAGACGAGAAGGGATGGCAACGCATCAAACAGAGCTTTGACCCGCACACTTCTGAGATCTGGTCCCAACGGGCACTGGCATCGGATTCGAAGGCCGTCTTCAATTCGCGGGAAGTCGAGTACAAACGCTTTGCTGCTGACTGGGCCATCGTGGGTGCTTCTGCGTCGGTCATCAAACTTGTTATGCGCAACGATGATGACGGCGGTAAGGACGAGGATGGCGACGGCATCCCCGACGAAGTGAAGGAAGTCGGGGAAGTGCTTTGGCAGCACCATCGCATGCTCTGCACCGTCTTCAGCTTTTACGCCGCTGTGCAGCAAGAGCTTTACCACCTGCACCTGAACGCATGGACGCTGTTTGCAAAAGAGTTCCAACTCGTCTCCAAGAATTCCAAGTTCTGCAAACAAAGCGACCTTGATAGGCTGTTTATTGCCGTGGACGCCCAATCGAAGCGACAAGAAAAGGAGGCCGAGAATGCGGCAATAAAGCGGGGTGAACATTCGCACAAGAAGCACTCCGTAGAAGAAAAGGAGAATGCTCTGAGCCGCACTGAGTTCCTGATAGCGTTGATCCACCTTGCGATCAACAAGTATGTGCTGACGAAGGCCGAGACCGATGTCTCCGACGCGTTGGATCGGCTCATCGGGATTGACATCACTTCTCAGCTGACGGACGCCCATGCCCACCCGGACTCCTTTCGGCGAGCATATCTCTACTCGCAGCCTGTCGCCCAAGTGTTCCAGTTTCACGAGGCATCGCTTCGTCAGATATTTAGTGCCATTGCGAGGTGTGGGGGCGTCAAGAACTCGTCGGCCGAGACCATGGACCTGAAGGAGTGGATGGCCTCATTGCACGCCATGGAGATTGTCGGTGCCGACCTCACCGACCGGGAGGCCGTTTTGTGCTTTGTGTGGTCTCGAATGGCCGTCGCCGATGCCACAAGTTTGCGTGGCGTGATCAAGGACTCCAGCCTCAAATTCGAGGACTGGCTCGAGGCGATCGCGCGGCTTGCCTGCCTCAAGGCGCTGCCAACGTGCCAGGAGATCCGCGACGCAGGATGCACGACTACGGGGGAGTATATGGATATGCTGCACGAGCAGGACGAGACCGCCTACTGTGAGCTGCTGAAAGGCAAAGAACGGAAGACGGAGTGGGGCGGCGTGCCCACACATCAGCCCTTCTTCCACACCCTTTCTCACATGATCGAGCTCATGATTTGCCGCATCGAGAAGAAGCTCGGGGTTACTGGAGGCGACATGCAGATCAGCGAGACGGAGATGGCCCGATGGATGAAGAGTGTCAAAGTGGTGTAAAGGTGCTGGGATAACTGGGACGGGGCGACGGCCGACGGGCGGGCAACGATGCCGCTGGTTTCCCTGGTTTCTAAGGCATTAGGGGCCACGATCATTTCTGAGCGTGGAAATGTGTGTTACGAATAACGTAACTATGAAACTTCAGGACTCTGTAACGGTTCAAAAACGTACCCCAGGACTGTACCGGTAGCGCGCGAGCGAGCGCCGCCCTGCGCGCTCGACCGCGCATCGCGCGCTTCGGCCGCCGGTCGCATGGCTGGAAGCCCAGACGAGCGTCTTGTCTACGTCATCTTAACTAACAATGCCAGTGGTGACTGGCACAGCTCCGAGCGAGGCTTGGCTCTGCACCGCGGCTGGCTACGGGCGATTTCGCCGGCAGACGTTTGGTTGCACTCAGTGAACCATCAGTTGTACAGCCGCCAGCTTGGTGTGCAAAGTGGCGCGCTGTACTTTAATGCCTTTCGAGATGCCGTCCGTACTCTCGGCCCTGCTCTTTGGTACATGGTCTGCGACGACGACACGCACGTGGATCCTGCGGCCTTGCGTGCCTTTGTGCAGAATGCCAGTGCACAAACTGTCTACGGTAATGTGTATGACTCATCGCGTTCGATGCACTGCCCGCAACCGAATGGTCGCAGTGCTCGCAGACGTGGCGGTTGGCTGACAGGAGGGTCGGGCATGCTCATTCCAGGGGCTGTCGTGCGACGCCTTGTCAACGACGATCGGGACGTCATGCGCTGGGCCAGCCTGGGAAAGTCATGTAAATGTGCGGACGTACCGTTGAGTTGTGCTCTCAATGATCTGATGCGAGCCGAACTCCCTTTGGTGGCGCGGGTTGCGCACACGCCGCAGCTGTTCCTCGATTCATGCTTGTACTGTGCCGACTTTCTGGTGCCACGCCGCATCGTCAGTTGCCATGCAGCCGATGCCTTTCGCCCTTTGAATCGCTACGCATCGGACAAGAAATTCATGGACTCGAGAGCGGTCAAGGGCAGCTTCGCTTTCCGCATCATTCTTCGTCAGACAGGACGCCTACAGCCGTACAAGTATGCATGGCCGGCCACGCAGAACCTGTTGGCAGTCGGTGACACGAGTCCGTTGGCCATTCGGCTGAGCAAGACCGCATTTGTCGACCGCATGCGTGCCGTGCAAGAAGACCTGTGCTCCCCGACCAGCTCGGCACCGCCGAGGTTGTACTGCACGCCGAATCAGACGGCGCACAACCTAACGCATCTGAGCGAGTCTCGGATGGCGCTCCGCGCGTTGAGGTGCATCGTTGGTTGACCGCTAAGAAGTACGGAGTTGGTTGGTCAAATCTCTAGAAAGACGCAGGTCAAGAGGTTAACTCATCCCGTCATCGGCTCAAATTAGCCTGAGCGAAAACACCAACGCTGCTCATCGTATCGCGCTTTGTGCACGATCGCGTGGTGTTGTGCGCTCTTGATGTGAAAAGATGTTTGGAAACCGCGGTCTCCTGGTAATTATCGATGAGCGTCGCACCCTGACTGACAATGAACATGGAAAGCGCTGTCCGCGTCATCGACGGGGTGTTCTCGGCCGACGCGACGGCTGCACTGCGAGCCCACGCACTCAGAACGTCGAGGTTGGACACAGAGCTCGCCGCATTTTACGAGCGCGGCGCTCCAACAAATTCGATTGAAACCGGCCTTGATAGTTTCTTGGCCCAGGTGGGCGACGCCGGCAGGTTTGTCGAGTATTGGCGCCGCTCGACGTGGGCACATGTGGCGCTGCACCGCGACATTGACGAGAAGCTTGCTCGTAGCGGCGTATACGAACATCCGACCCACGGCCATGTGCTGTACCTCGACGTTGGTCCCCTCGTTTTTGGACCAACCACAGTGCTCTGGCGTGACGGTGGCGGCCAGAGTTTTCTGACGACAGTGCCCGCGGTGCGCGGTCGCGTGGTTCGCTTCAATGGCTCGCTGCTCCATGCGGTTCCACGTCCTCACGACGCGTGGCTCGCGCACACGACCCTGGCGCCCGGGCTCGAGCGCAACTACTCGCTGCTGCCGCCTGAGGCGCCCGAACGAAGGCGCGATGTGCTACTCTTCAACGTGTGGGCGGAGCGGCCGCCCTCGGGGATCGAGCGCGGCCTTGCAGCCGACGAGCCTGCAAGCCCTCTCGTGCTCGCTGAACCCGAGGAGCTCTGGGAGGAGCAGCTGCCCCGAGTCCTGACGAAACAGAGCTCTTCACATTCACAGAGCTCCGGGGAGGAGCAGCTGCCCCGAGTCTTAATCGAGCCAGCGGCGCCGCACAAGGTTTCAGGTGCGATGGATGCGATGGATGCGGGCGCAGCGCCCGAGGCAACGCGCCTGAGGCTTGACCTGATGGGCGACTGCGTGCGCCGCGGGATGGATGAGCGCGTGCTCGAACTGCGCACGCACGTCACAAACGTCTCGGCGGCCTTCGGTACTCAACACGAAGCGCTCACGATGCATGTGCATCTCGTGCATCTCGTCCACACCGCCGGCTCGGCCGTCAGCTCAAGCGACGTCGGCGCGCCGTCCGGGGCGTCCGACGTGCTGACGAAACAGAGCTCTTCACATTCACAGAGCTCCGGGGCGTCCGACATGCTGGACGCGAGCGTGATGACGGCTGCGTGCAAGAAGGCGATCCTCTCCCCGTACTGGAGCGTCGCGCGCCAAGCCGAGCTGCTCAAGCTCGCGCGCGGCGGCGGGGACGGTATCGCGCCTGTGCTCGACGAGCTGCGCGCCGTCTTGGGCGCACCGGCAGGCGACGACGTCGGCAGGCGCACGCTGGCCGAGGACGCGCCCAGCACGGCGCCCAACACGGCGTCCGGCACGCCGCCCGACACGGCGCTGCCCAACACGGCGCTGGACCGTGCGCTGGCTGAGGTGCCGAACGAGCTCATCCTCGAGCTCGGGACGGCGCTGCTCGACCAGAACGATGTCCGCACTGCAGTCGCGCTGTTTGCCTACGCGGTAGGTCCGTCGGCCGCGCGCATCAGTGCGGTGCTTGCCCGAGGACCCTCTGGAGGCAGCGCCGTATACGCGGCGCGTGGGGCGCTGCTCGATACGGCGCGCGGGGCGCTGCTCGAAGCGCCCGCGACGACGCCAAGCCGAGCCTACACGGAGATTCGGGAGATCATGCGACTCGCCGAGCCCGCCGTGCCGCCCACGTACACGGAGGTTGCCTCTGCATGCGCGACTCGAGCCTGCTCGATCGGTGGCTGGTCGCACGCGGCGGGGCACGCGGTCGAGCGTGCGAGCTTGCACGACTTCGTCGATGGGCTTGGCGAGGCGTGTGCGGACCTACCGGTGCGCCTGAGCAAGCGCAGCAATAACGGCGGCATCGAGAAGATACGCATCCAGCGCAACGGTGCCTGGGGAGATACCATCGAGCTCGGACGTTTTCTTGGCCAGCCACGCCCCGGCGTCTTCGTGCACGAGGCCGTTGGGCTTGAGGAGCTGCCCAGCTGCCGCGCGCACCTCGCGAAGCACTACGCAGTGCCGGTGCTCGTGCCGCTCATGGCGGCGGGCGGGCCGACCGTCGAGGCGGGCGGGCCGAGACTGACGCACAACCTCGCGCCTTTAGTCGCGCTCACAGCCCACCACGGCGCGCATGTGGGCGGGTTGAGCATGCGTGCACGAGGCCTCGTCGTCGTCGTGCACGAGGGGCAGCTCGAAGTGTCGATCCTACCACTGTCTGCCTGGGACGTCGCCGTATACCTGTACCCTGAGCAGGTGCTCGCCGACCGCTGGAACGGCTCGACGGGTGAAGAGCTCGAGGCGCTCAAGACGACGCGTGTCGCGCACGACGGGTCGGCGTGTGCTGTACCGCAGAGCGCCTTCCCGAGCGTCGAGCAGATGCAGCGCTTGCCGGCGAGCGACTCGAAGCGCTTCCCGCTGCTCGCGCGCGGTTATGCGGCGCGCCTCTCGAAGACGATCCAAACCGGCGACGTGCTATGGGTACCCGCATGCACGCCGTACCAGCTCTGATGACCTCTGATGACCTCTGATGACCTCTGATTGCCTCTCTCATCAGGTACCCGCATGCACGCCGTACCAGCTCTCGCCCACGGAGCCCGTCGTGTTCACGTCGATAGAGGTCGGGCATGAGCTGGGTGATGCGGAGAGCCGCGGCATCGGGCGCGGGTGGGCGTGGCGCTGGGGGCAGGGGAATGCTTGGGGGGGCGAGGACCACGATGAGCTTTGACGTTTTTGAATGTTCCGGACGGGAGTCCATCCACTTTCTCTCTGTTATCGCGGTCGGGGATGTTGTATCGTATAGTTTGGTATAATAAACCTCCTGAGAGAGGTGGTGGGAGGTTTGCCGTTGCCAGTGAGGCTATGGCGTACCTGGCGCCGCTCGTTCGCGGTTTCGTCA
>Ga0210239_100361_pt1 | contig 39961 bp, 10 predicted proteins | sample ChrtobMetP5a_0mM_FD_155451 | JGI IMG/M metagenome (GOLD analysis project Ga0210239, IMG submission 155451) | Chrysochromulina tobin associated microbial communities from unialgal haptophyte culture, Seattle, Washington, United States - P5a_0mM | ecosystem: Host-associated > Algae > Haptophytes >... | reverse complement strand
GTGCAGTGGGCCAGTGAGGGGGTTGTGCAGAGAGGGGGTGCAGGGGGAGGGACGGCACGGCAGGGGGGCGTTGTGTTGGGGAGCTGGCATCTGTGTACACCTGGGCTCCTCTGTGTAGCCCGGTGCACCTACCGTACTGCCTGCTCAGCAGAGATATCTGTAGAATGTGTGTGCACCTCCACCTGGGCCCTCAGCCCGGGCGCGGGGTGCACCTGCTACAAAGGGCTTGAATTGCATGTTCTTATTTTAAGGTAGTCCGCTTTAAGTGGGGCATGTACCCGTTGTCCATCGCATTCTTTCCCGCAATCCCTGCCCGGCGCGCCCGTGCGTGGCGGGCACTGGGGCTGACCGCACGCCTGCGACCCTGCGTGGGCGGGCTGCAGCCTGCACAGTCTCCGCTGTGACCTCCTCACGTCATATACTAAGTCACGCCATATAAATACGTGTGAATTCCCCCACCGCAATGGTGTGTATGGTCAGGAAGTTTTTCTTTGTGCATCATACACGCCGAAGGGAAACCCAGTAGCCCCGAGCGCGCCTCGCTGGCCAAAGGCCGAGCTCTGAGACGAGATAACCGCGTGAGCGTCCGCCAGGATGAAGGGGTCCCCGCCGTGCCGCCGATTGGTAGGGTAGCACGTAGCTTGCGTAGTTCACTTACAAATCTCTCACAACTTGTAAGTTGTATCGCGGTCGACGCCCGCGTATACACGGCACGCGAAAAGACGCGTCTGACTAGTGTTCAACCGAATCACATTTCCTGGCGGCTTGGCCACCGCGATGAGGTCGGCCCAACATGCCGCACTCCACGACTGCGGCCGCGGCTGGCGCCCTCGCCGCCGCCCTTGGCAACACCGCCCTTGGCAAAACTGCCCTTGCCGCCCTTGCCGTCGCCGCCGCCCCACTTGCCGCCGTCACGCCCTCGACCGCCCAGGGCAGGGGGGGGCGCGCCCGGTAGCGACGGGAAGTCCTCAGGCGCCGCAGGCGAGGCAGCCGAGGCCTCCGTCGTCTCACTGACCTCGTCGGCGCTGCCGGTAAGGAGAGCCGCGAGCCCAGCGCCCGACACGGCGCCTCCCTTGCCCTCGCCGCGGCCCTTGCCGCCCTTGCCGCCAGCGCCGCCCTTGCCGCCGCCGCCACCCTTGCCACCGCCGCGGCCGCGACTCACCGATGGCGCCCCACTGCCGGGCAGGGAAGGGAATTCGTCCGCGGCTGTGCCACCTGCGGCACCGCCGCTTCCGCTGCCGCTGACGTTATGCCGACCGGAGGCCGAGGGTGCCGTGGTCGACTTGCTCGGCAAACGCCCCGGCGTCCTCTTACCACCATCCCTCCTGCCACCGCCGCCACTGCCGCCACCTGCCTCCCCACCGCTATAGTTGCCACTGGATGGCTGTCGACGCCACTTCGCAAGGTCTAGCCCCACATTGCGCAGGTGATCCTCGCACAGCTCCACCGCCCTTCGCAGCGCTTTGTCCGAGGACGCCTGCACGTGGAGCACCGCCACGGGAGGCGGCTCGCCCGACCGCGCCGTCGTGGGCGTGTTGGCTGTTGGCGTCGTGTCGGGCGTCGTCTTCGGCGTCGACGGCGCAGGCGATGCCGGCTCGGCCGCAGGTGCAGCCGCGCCATTCACTGGAGACGCGAGTCGTGGCGGTGCCGGCGTGCATGTCGCCTCGGCCGCCTCCTCCACCGGAGCATCTGGCCTCCGAGATCCTCCGAGATCCTCCGGAGCATCTGGCCACGAATGCTCCGATGCTCGCTCCTCGTCGAGCCCCTCGCCGCCGCCGCGCTCGCCGGCGCTCCCATTGCCCAATCGAAGAAAGATGCGCTCGGCTCCGGACTGCTGCATAATGTGGCGCAGGTGGAGGTTGCGCGGCCCTGTGATTCTGCCGGTGAGCCGGAAGCCATGCGGCACCTCCGTCGGTCGAAACGGCACCTTCGCGCGCAGCCACGTCATATCGCCGCTTGAGCACTTGTCACGTTCCTCCTCGGCGGCCTTGAGCTTGCGTTGGATGCGCCTCGCATCCTCCAATTTCCCCTGCTTGCTGTAGACAGACATGAGCACCTTACACGTCGACATTGTGTCCTTGTGCCCGAGCGGCGTCACTCGCTCTCGGATCTGGAGGCACTCGACAGACAGACGCTCCGCCTTCTCATAGTCTCCCTTCTGGCGCGCCAGACTGGCCAGGTTGTGCAGCGTCTGGCCAACGCGGTCGGACATGCGCGTGTAGTACACCTCACGGATCGCAAGTGCGCGCTGGTAGAGCCGCTCCGCTGCATCGAGCTCGCCCTTCTGGTAGAAGAGCAGGTTGCCTAGCAGGTTGTAGCTGCTCGCCGTCTCCGGATGCTCTTCTCCAAAGACGGATTGGCGTATAGCGAGACCGCGCCGCAGAAGCCTCTCCGCCTCCTCGATCGCCACGCCCGTGCGCCGGCGCGCGAGCAGCACCGAAAAGTTAGAGAGCGACGCGGCGAGCGTCGGGCTCTTCGGCCCCAAGACCTGCTCACGCACTGCAATAGCGCGCCGGTAGAGCGCCTCGACAAACGCCTCGGAGCTCGCGGCGCGCGACGTGGCAGCAGCATCGGCCGCGACGAAGCTCAGGCTGCGCTCGCTCAGGCTGCGCTCGCTCAGACTGCGCTCGCTATTTCCGAAGGACAGGTTGCGCCCGCTCGAGCTCCCGCTTGAAATCGTCATCAGCGACGGGGGCGCTTCGGCGCTGCCGCCGCCGCTGCCGCTGGCCGGCCGCACACCTTCAAGCACCTTCCCGCGCAACAAGTTGGCCAGGTTGTTGTAAACGGCGGCAGTTAAGGGATGCGCGGTGCCCAGCATCGCATGCCGGATGCGGATCGTGTGGATGAAGATGATCTGAGAGGCGCGCGCTAGGCCGCGCCCGTCCAGCGAGACGGCGAGGAGATTGAGTGCCTCGGACACGAGCTCGTGGTGGGCCGAGGGCGGCGTGAGGCCAACACCCGCGTCGGCGATGAAGCCATGCAGCGCCGCGTCGAAGTCCACTTCCGATGCGAGGTCAACAGAAGAGAGGTTGGCGAGGCCTCGGACGGTTGATGCCGTCGGCCCAGCCCCCTCCTCCAGCGCCGCCGCTTCCTTGCCGCTGGCCGATGCTGCGCCGCTCGCTGCCGACACCTCGGCCAAGGTCAGCGAAGGTGCACTGGAAGCGTCACGGTGAATTGGCAACGGCGGTGGCTTCGATGGCGGTGCGATACCCATGTCAGGAAATGGCAGCCCGGCCTCGTATAGGATAGCCGCACCCGCGTCCACGCCTGCAGTGAGGATGATCGCGCGGGCATACTCGGCGGAGCCGTCCGCACGCCGCTGCTGCTCGCCGTCCACGTACCCGAGCTCGATGCGAAGGCACGCCAAAAGGTGGGCGTTCGGCGTGGTGGGGAGGACGGCCCTGGCGTGCACCTCTGCGCTTCCTTGTGCGACCGCTGGTACCACCGCGTGGCCACGATCACCATCTGCCGCCGTGCGCTCCGTCGAGGCGTGCCGCTCGGCGACCTCGAGCGCGTCGAGGATGAGCGAGCGTCGACTGCCCGGGTCGAGTCGGTAGCGTAAGAGCAGCCTGCCACTCGCAAGCAAGCCAGGGAAGGTCTCGGAAGCATGCTCGCGTGAGACGGCGAGGATCGTCTCGATGTTGTGCCGCTCGTTGTCGAAGGCGGAGAGGGCACCCGCGTCCTCCATGATGCACAGCTGGGCCTGCACACCGAGCCATCGGGTCCAGTAACGCACCAGCCTCGCGCGCCAGACCGCCTGGGCTGATCGCCCCGCCTCGCCCGCCGACTCCACCACACCCTGTCCAAACAAGCGGATCAGCTCATGCAGCCGATAGCGCATCGTGCTCTCGGCTGCGCCGGTGCAACTCGAGCCGCCGCCGGCGCCGGTCGCCGCCGACGCTGACGACAAGGGAGGAACCACCTCGACCATCGAGTCGCTGATCAGCGAGCGCATCGCACGGCCTACCCACCCGACACGATCGGCGGCACTGTCGCCACCTCCTTCTGCCCAGAGGCTCGTGAGGTTGGTCAGGCTACCGGAGGCGCGGGGCGAGGCGGTAGCGCCGGAGGTGGAGGATGCGGCGGCAGCCGTGGCGTTGGCATCCGCACAGTTGGCGGCGGCGGCTTCCTCCAGATAACGAAGCAATTGAGCGGGGCCGCCACCATCACCCTCCTCCTCGCCGTCCTCGCCGTCTTCCTCCTCGTCCTCGTCCTCGCCCTCCTCCCCTTCCTCCTCCTCGCCCGCACCGATGGCCGCCGCGGCGGCTCGCTCGTCGAAGCTCGAGGGGAACTCGCAGAGCGCGAGGAAGGCGAGCTGGAGGACTGGTGAGAGTGCGTGGAATGAGGAGGCGATGCATGCGTCCACGGAGATATTGCCCGAGGACGCCGCCATCTGCCGAAACTCGCGCATGCGTCGCGTCTCGGACTCGAGCTTGGCAATCAGCTGATCGGGGCTCACCGCCACTCGTTGTGACGAGAGCGCGCAGCCACACAGGCGCAGCGCGAGCGGCATGCAGCCGCACAGCTCGGCAATGGAGGCCGCGTGCGTGGGAGGCACGCGCGCCATCGTCTGCAGCAGCGAGATCGCCTCGAGCTCACTCAGCTGCGGCACCGCGATCGTAAGTGGCTGCTCATCGGGGATGCCGATCTCGCGGCGGCAGGTGAGGAGGAGCTTCACCTTGGGGCAGCGCCGCAGGATCTTTGACACGAGGTCGGAGAAGCCGGCGGACTGCTCCCCTCCCCCCGTGAGCTCATCACACCTGTCGAGGTACAAAAGCAACTGCTTCGTTGAGAGTGCGCCGATCACCTCCGCGGCCACGTGAGCCTCGTCCGCCTCGGCGACGCCCGGTAAGCGCAGCGCAAGCGCGATGGCGTACGTGAGCTGCATCGCGGAGGCGATGCCTCGCACTTCAGTGTGGAAGACGCCGTCCGGGAACGCATGCCGATGGCGAACGTAGTGGCACACGCTCGAGGCGAGGGCCGTCTTGCCGATGCCGCCCGCACCCACGAGCACGACGCACCGGCGACGCGTACCCGAAAGTGCCGCGACCGCCTGGTGCATCTGTCGCTGCCTGCCCACGAAGCTCGCCGAAGGGGCTGGTACATTGGTCACGCAGCGTGCTCGCGTCTTATCGGTGAGCAGGCCGGGTGGCCGTTGAAGGATCACAGCCGACTCGTGGTCGCCATTGCCCAAGAGCACAAACTTGCCCGACTCGAGCGCGGCGGGCTTGTGCGAGGTCAGGCGCGGCGGCATGGCGCACACGGCCGCCTGCGCCACGTCGAACGCCTTCTTCACAGATTGGCCCACGCTTAGTGCGAGATAGAATTGGCGAGTGAAGGTGATCGCCGCCGCATCGAGCACGAGCGACTGCGAACGCACGCCCACCACATGAGGCACGCCCGCGCGCACAAACGCCATCGCCGTCGGCTGCGAGTGGCACGCGCACACAAAGACCAGTCGGCATGTACTCTGTGCGTCGCCCGCGAGGCACGTGTCCGCGAGCAGTTGCGGGCTAAGCGAGTGAGTCGCGCCGCTGCCATCCTCGAATGCGATTGAGCCCTCCTCGCCGTGACCCGACCAGTGCAAGATACTCGTACCCATCGTCATCACCGCCCGCAGCGCGTCCGTGGTGGCCGTTTCGAAGCGCACGCTCATCTCGCGCTCGGCTGCACGTAGTGTCTCGAGGAGCTGCTCGCGCTCCGCCTGGAGCGAGAGCACCGGCAGGGCATGCATGCTCCCATCGGGGCCGCGCGAAATGAGCGGCGCCGACTGCAGCACCGTGAGGTGCGCGAACGGCTCGCTTTGAGGAGGCGGCGCCGGAGGTGGCGGAGAAGGCTGGACGATGGCCGATGCGGACGCGGACGGCATAACAGGCTGCTCGCTGCTTGTTGTCGATGCTCTGGAGGGCACACTCCAAGGAAGGGTACTCGAATCCATCGACCCTTGGCTGCTGCACGCGCTTGGGACACGGCAAAGCATCTCACCCGGGGAGCAGACAAGCGTCTCACCAGGCTGGCAATCGTTCAATTCGTCCAGCTCAAAGCCCTCGAGGTTGAATATACGGGTGATCTCGGATGAAAGCTTCCTGGAGCATTCGGAGAGCAATGCTTCCCAGGTTTCGGGTTTGTTGACGACCTTGCGCACATCCGTACCGATGAGTACGATATTGAGCCGCTCTCGGTCCGGCATGGCGACACGTGCAATGGCTGTGAAAATCGACCTTTTTAAGGTTATTCAATCAACGAGAACTGAAGGCGTGGCAGTTAGTTGGCATCGAGCTCGGGTCGCCCTTGTCGCGCGGCTCCGGCGCCGAGCTGAGCAGCGACGCCGGCCAAAGGTCCACGCGGGGGTCCAGGGCGCCAGGTTCGCCGGTCGTGGACGCTCTCCAGGCGCGAATCCACTCGCCACCCGATAGAAATCCAGGTGCGTAGGCGCCCGGAGAGGCCAACGCGGGCCTCTCCGGTGGTCTGCAGACAACAAGGTGTGCAGTTGGATCGGTGTGCTGTTGGATCGGAACTGTGAGGCTATCCAAGAAGAGCGACGTCTTGTGCTGCCCGACGTCGGACGTACCAGGCAGCTCATCGTGCGGCGATACGAAGGATAGTCCAAGCCCGCTGGGCATCCATCTGAACACGGTGGCCAGGCTGAGTTCTGGTCGACGTTCTGGGAGTGCTGGTACCCCTAGCATGCGAGCGCTCGTGTGGACGCCATCACGGCCGCCATCATCAGGGCTGCGCAGCAAACTCCCAGCACCAAGCGAGCTCGAGACTACGTAATTCGTTGCCATCGCGGGAGCTGCCATTTCAAATCCAGCAGGCGTGAGCGGCTTTGAGGTTGTCCTATCCTTGGTGAAAACCGGCGTGGGGACCACCTCAGGCTCAGACGACGGGTCCTCGAGGTCCTCGGGATCCTCATCCAACGACCGGCGCCGCGAGGCCATAGCTGCTTGCCTTGCGGCGGCCATGGCCGCGATTACTCCCTCATCGACCGTGAGGATGCGCCCCATTTGGAACGATCTGTCCTCAAGAGCATGAATACAGTCATCTGTGAAGGGACAAACTCAAAGCACACCATGCTCGGAGTATCAGGTTATCAATCATGACAGGTCCTTTCCAAAACCGGCGTCCTTTTCTTGCTTTCGTCGTCGTATGGCCTACCGCTGCCCACGCTGCGTGCTGGGCGTCTACGACGAATTCGTCGCATCGGACGTGCCGGACAACTGTCTGCGTGGCGTCAAGTGGTCACCCGACGGGCTCTGCCTGCTCACGGCATCCGAGGACCGTATGCTGCGGCTGTTTGAGTTGCCAGGAGAGCTGCTCGAATCAGAGGCTGGAGACGCGACCGCAGCCGCTGCGGCACACAGTCCGGAGCTGTGCTCTACGCTGACGGTGCGCGCGCCCGACTCCATCTACGACTACGCGTGGTACCCGTTCATGGACTCGAGCAATCCGGCCACGTGCTGCTTTGCGAGCTCAAGCCGCGACAGCCCAATTCACTTGTGGGACGCGTACACGGGCGCAAGTCGCGCGTCGTACATCCCGTACGACCACCTTGACGAAGTGATTGCGGCACAGTCGATCGCCTTCTCGCCCAGCGGCGAACGCCTCTACGCGGGCTTTGAGCGCGCCATACGGGTCTTCGACGTGTCACGCCCGGGCCGCGAGTGCACGCTGCGGCCGACGTGCTCCACGCGCCGCGCGCGCGACGGGCTGCGCGGGCTCATTTCGTGCTTCGCCTTCGCTCCCGATGCGCCGCAGCTCTTTGCGGCGGGCTCGCTCGCAGGCACCATCGGGCTGTACACAGAATCTTCCAAGGGACTCATCACCGAGCTGCGGGGCCACACGGGCGGCGTGACCCAATGCGCCTTCTCGGCCGACGGCGTGCGGCTGTACAGCGCGGCACGGCGTGACGGCGCCATCCAGTGCTGGGACGTGCGTCTCAGTGGGCGCGTCCTTGCTACCTACCACCGCGCAAGCCCTACGAACCAAAAGATTGGCTTCGAGCTCCTGACGCCGCCTGCCGCCACTGCGTTGGCACCCATGGACAATGGCGCCGACAGCGCCGGCGGGGCCACCACCGAGGCTGTGCTGAGTGCCTCGCAGGACGGCCGAGTGCTGCTGTACGCGCAGGGCGCCGCGCCGAGCACGCTGCTCTCGTTTGCGGAGGCGACCAGCACGGCGACTCTACACCCATACGCGCCGCTCCTTGCCGTCTCCGTGGGCGAGCGGCGCTACCCGCTGCTGTCACTCGACGACGAGGCGGCGGAGGAGGTGGAGGGCGCGGCGGGCGAGGGCGGCGCTCAGAGGCATGCCAACGGCTTGACCATCTGGCAGCTGGGCGTGGGGGACCAGAGAGGCGGAGGAGGACGCACAGCAAGTGCTGCGAGTGCACAAGTGGCGAGTACGTGAACGTGTCATCTCGAACGTGTGTGATGGAGAGTACAATGTAGGCGCGAGCTGGCGCGAGATGAGTGGAGGTCGAATGAAAATGTCATCACCAGGTCATCAGCGAATGTTGCACCTCTTCAATTTTGCTTGCGCTCTCGCGCTCGCGCCACCTCCCTGTCGATACTACGCCACCTGCGTAGGCGGCGTGGAGCCCATTCTAGCCGCTGAACTGAAAGCTGCTCGCATCGGCGCAAGCGATGTGACTGAAGGGCGACTTGGAGTGGCGTTTACAGGAAGTGCCGAGGTGGGTGCTCGTGCGGTATTGTGGTCGCGCACGGCCCTCAAAATCATGGAGCTGCTTTCAGTTTCCGAGGGCGTCCACAGGGCTGAGGATTTGTACGAGGCTACGCGCGAAGCAGCCGAATGGAGCGACCTCGTAGGCGGGCCAGAGCAGACCATATCTGTGCAGGCTGTCCTCGGCACTCAGCGAGCGCTCGAATCAGGTCGCATGCGCCCGGGCGACTGGACCTGCGTCTCGTGCGGCGCCGTTGTATTTGCAAGCAAGGATGAATGCTTTCGGTGCGGCGCGCCGCGTCCGGACGGATCGCAGGGGTCCGGGGAGTCAGGCCTGGCACACTCGCACTTCACCGCCCTCACGGTCAAGAATGCAGTGTGCGACGCGCTGCGCGAGCGCCATGGCTGGCGGCCGTCCGTGGACCCGGAGGACGCCGACTTGCCTCTCTTTCTGTATGTGCACAACGGCGAGGCGAGCCTGTACCGCGTGCTCAGCGGCGGCGCCTCGATGCACAAGCGGGGCTATCGCGCTGGGCAGGCGGTGCACGCCGCCGCGCTACGGGAGACCCTCGCGGCGGCAATGCTACTGCATGCGGAGTATGCGCCCTCGGCGCAGGTGCTGTGCGACCCTATGTGCGGCTCGGGGACCATCCCGATTGAGGCCGCGCTCATCGCTACCGACACGGCGCCCGGGCTGCTCCGGCCGCCGCCCGCCCTCACGCGCTGGCCAGACACGTCACCGAGTACGTGGCGCTCGCTGACGGCGGAGGCGCGCGAGGCGCGCAGGCCACGTGCCCCGTGCGCCATCTTGGCCAACGACCTCATCCGCGGTAACCTCGCTCTCGCCGAGCGCGCCGCCAGCGCTGCAGGCGTCGCGACGAGCATCTCCTTCAGCGCCGCCGACGCGGCCGCTTACCAACCGCCGGATGCGCCGCAGCTCGTGCTGACGAACCCGCCATGGGACATCAGGCTCGAGGGCGGCGAAGAGGCGTGGCGCAGCCTCGGCCAGTTCCTCCGGCGCGAGTGCGGTGGCGCGCGGGCTTGGGTGCTCTCAGGCAACAAGGAGCTCACGCAACACCTTCACATGCGGGCGAGCAGCCGACTGCGCATCGAGAACGCTGGCAGCTCGCTGGCTCTGATTTCGTATGACGTGCTCAGGCCCCGTGAGGGTCGAGGGGAGATGGCGAGCACGGACGCGATCCCCGCTGCCTCTGCCACAGGCCAGACGCCCAAGCCTGCTGCTGCCACCGCCACTCGTACCGCTGCCGCTGCTGCCGCTACCGCTACCCCCACCGCAGCCGCTTCCAAATCGCCAGAGCCAGTCGTGGCCGCCACGTCTGTGCCTGCCGACTCGTGGCCCGCCTTCGCATCTCCCTCCGCCGCTGCAGCTCCCTCGTTCGAGTCTCTGACCGTCACGGAGCTGAAGGCCAAGCTGAAAGCGTTTGGGATGCCAGTGTCCGGTGTGAAGGCCGTCCTAGTGCAACGCCTCCAGCAGCTGCAGCCGAACCAACCCGAGGCATCGGATGCACCCAAGCTGGCAGCCGCAGTAGCACAGATGCGGACGCCGCGCGCAGCGGCGGGCCCTCCGAAGAAGCGGGAAGCCCTCACAAAAGTCGACGCAACAGGCAGGGGCGGGGAGGCGCTTGAAAGCATTTTCAAGTCGTTGTACTGATCTAGGTCATGTCGAGACACGTGAACCGCGTAAACTGTTAACTTTGAGTAACCTGTGTAACCAAACAAATATCTCAGAATATGTGCGATATGCGCCGCGTGCTCCGGCGGGGTCCGGTCGACGCGGCCGCCCGCGGCCGCGGCCGCGGCCCAGTACGCCGTAGCTCGAACACCCGCGCGCAGCCGATCCGCGGAGAGGCTCGAGAACAACCTCAATACCGCCGGTCGCGGCGGTCGCGATCGCGCTCTCTCGGGTCGCGCTCGCGGCCACGCCAATCGTCCCGCCGGTTGCCGTAGTCGCCACCGCGCCGGTCGCCGTAGTCATCCCGCCGGTCGCGCCGCTCGTCACGACGCTCGTGTACGTGCTCGTCGCGCCGATAGCGCTCGTCACGACGCTCGCGTTCCTTATCGTCTCCTCGCTCCTTGTCGCTGCGTTCCTTATCAGCACGCTCCTTTTCTAGGAAGGTGGGCGTCTCGCCGTAGAGCCGCTCCCTCTTGCGATCGTGCGACGTGTCGCGCTTGGGGAGCGGCTCACGCTCCCAGTCTTTTGTGTGGAATTCGCCTCTTGAGGCCGCCTCGTCGACGCACGCCTTGACCTGCTTCTGCATCGCTGCCCGCTCCAGCGACGTACGACAGCCCGCGAAACACTTTTCGACCCAGCGCTTGAGGCCCGGCGGCCAGAGGTGCGGCGGCGGCGCCTTCTCATAGCTGACCGAGGTGGCCACCCCTTCTTCCGCTTTTGGAATCGAGCGCTGCCCGAGCCCGAGCTGCGCGCGCGCTGCCATCTCACGCTCTGTTCCCGCGTCGAGCGGCGCTGTCAACATTGGCGCCCCCGGCCGCAGGGCAGACGCTGCGGCCGACGCCGACGGCACACCAACTGGGATGCGGTCGGCCCCGCATGCGGCGACCGTCGCCGCGGCGTCCGCTGTCCCACCGGCCGTCATCACGACCGGGGTGTTCTCAATCATGGCCTCAGCGGCGGCGACGGCGGCGGCGGCCGAGGACGAGGCATCGCCGTCCTCAAAATCCTCGTCATTGTCATCGTCCTCGAGCCCCTCGCCGGCGCCGGCAGCCGACCGGCCTTTGATGAAGCGACGCGGCGGCGCGATCGTGGCCGATGGCAGATCGGCAATGGCGCTACGCTCCGCAAAGCGTGCGGCCATTGCCGCGCGCCGCTCAGCCGCGTCGTTGGCAGCGGAGGCCGCCGCACGCTCACGCTCCATGTTCACCTCCCGCTCCGCCTTCTCACGCTGAGCGACCCGCACCACCTCGCGCTGCTCTGCAGGGCCGACCGCGCGCCCTGCCACCGCCGCCGCCGCCGCCGCTGCTGCTGCCGCCGCTACTGCCCCTGGAATGGCCGATACTAAACGCAACGGCTGCGGCGGTGCAGGCAGGACCGGCCCAAGGTGTGCAGACACGAGGTGGTGCGCGGCGGCGGCGTTTAGTTTGAGGAGCGGCGCGCCGCCGCCGCCGGCCTCTCCAGTCGAGGCTGCCGCCGCGCCGGCACCAGCGCCGAGGCCGCCGGCGGCAAAGCGCGCCTGGAACTCAGCAACCGCAGCGTGGATGGCTTGCTGCGGGTCCATCGCCAAGTGCTGCGGTGCCTGCGGTACCTCCTTGGGGACCATCCGCTCGGGTCGCCCGAAGTAACCCTTCTGCACCACGATGCCACCCGCGGTGACGCTCACATCGGCGCTCGAGCCGCCGAGGGCCGCAGCGGCCGCTTCCTTGATAGCGGCGACGGCTGCAGCCTCGTCGGCCCCGGGCATGGACGCACTGGCAGCCACGAGGGCAGTGCTCGAAACAGGCTGCATGGTGCCTGCCTGCGTGCCGCCCGAGGTGAAGCTGAGCATCGTCGGGCGCAACGCTGCTGCGGCGGTAACTGGTGAAGTGGGTTGAAGAGTCGCTGCTGTGGTGGTTTCGCTCGGCGGCGGTGGAAGTGCTGGTGCCGCAGCCGCCGCTGAGTATTCAGCGAACGAAGGTGGTGGGCCGGGAGGTGGTCCTGGGAGCGGAGGCGGCCCTGGTGGCAGGGCGGGTGGTGGTGGTGGATAGTAGGATGGCGGTGGTGGAGCATAACCCGGGTAGCCTGGGTAAACCGGCGGCGGATACGCGGGTGGCGGATACGCTGGTGGCGGATAAGCCTGGCTGCTGTAGTAGGCCGCCCAAGCTGCCTGGTTTGGGTCCATCACGAGGCAGCCCACGTGTAGATGGTCTAGAGGATCGTCGCGTCGGCGGCACACGACCGCGGTTCCGACGATGAGACTGTTCACACCTTTCACGAATCCCATTTTTTGAACGAACCTCTACAAACCGTACCTCACCCCCCATGTCCCAACCCTCTGCGCCTCCGCTCTGTGTACGTGCACAGGCTTTTTGTCGTGTGCCCAGCGCCACAGCGCCCACGAGCCCTCGTGCGCTCTGCGCCCTGCGGCCTGCGCAAAGTTGCGAGGCGCTGAGCGGAGAGCCTTCATAGCGCATTGATGATGTCTACCTCCAGGGGCTGCAGCACACTCCGCTCAAGCGGCCAGCTTGTCGCCGTCCCATTTCCAGAAGCCTTCGCCAGTCTTTCGCCCCAGCTTGCCCGCAGCGACCTTGGCGCGGAGCGACTCCGGAACCTTGAACGCGGGCTCGTCTGGAAAGGCGCTCTGCCAGCCCCCGATGATGCTCAAGCACGTGTCAAGGCCCACATAGTCAGCGAGGGCCATCGGCCCCATCGGATGGCCCGCGCCCAGCTTCATGGCGGTGTCGACGTCGGCGGGCGTGGCGACCCCGCGCTCGACGAGGAGCATGGCCGACGTCAGGTAGGGCACAAGCAGCCGGTTGACGATAAAGCCCGGCGTGTCGATGCACTCGACCGGCGTCTTATCGAGCGAGCGCGAGAACTCCATCGCCCGCGCGAAAATCTTCGGGTCGGTCTGATCGGTGCGCACGACCTCGACGAGCTTCATCATCTGCACCGGGTTGAAGAAGTGCAGCCCGATCATCTGCGCCGGGCGGCCGCAGTAGCCAGCCATCGTCCCAATGGACAGCGAGCTCGTGTTTGACGCGATGATGCAGCTATCCTTGACGACGCGTCCGATTTCACCGTACAGCGTCTGCTTGAGCTGCAGGTTCTCGATGACGGCCTCGATGATCACATCACACGAGGCCAAAGCACCGCGGTCCGTCGTGGCCGTGATGCGCGCCATGGTCGAGGCAATGTGCGCATCGCCTACGGCCTTGTCCATCTTGCCTTTTTCCACTGCCTTGCTCGTGATCTTCTTCACGCTATCCCCAATGCGCTTGAGCCCACCCTGAAGGAACCGCTCTTCCAGCTCGACGGCGACGACTTTGTAGCCCTTCTCGGCGGCGGCTTGGGCGATCCCATGACCCATCAGCCCTAGACCAATAACGCCCACAGTGCTGACACCGGATGCAGTTGAGAAGGACCGCGCGCCGGCGACGCGGTAGCGGGCGATGGTCATCATTTGCAAAGCGATTTTTAGGGTGCGGGTTTTGATGTCATCAGGGGAGGCGGGGGCTCGAGTGGGGACAGTGGGAAAGTGCGGGTCGATCATTGAAGCGGCGGCTACAACACAAAGCGCTATTAACGACAGCGCTCAACGGAAGCCAACAGCCGGTCTGGCACTATCCTTCCTGTTCACACTTCACGTCGTCCAACTCTGTGAAATGGAACACGTGTCGCCTTTCGCTCGCGCCAAAGGGCGTCAGTCGGAGACACTGAACGTGTCGCCTCCGCCTCTCGTTCTTTTGCGGATGCCAGTGGTTCTCAACCCTGACTTACATATCATTTATCTTCTAGACCGCTGACCGGCGGGGGGCGCCCGCCCGGCCCCCGCGGGACCGGTCTCCGGGGTGTTCCGTGTGCGCTGTGTGCGCGGCGGGGGCGTGCGTCTGCGGTGGGCCGGGGTTAGGCCTCAAACTAGCAGACTGACGTTAATAGCTTGCTGCAAGCTTTTTCTCTGCATTATGGACCATACTTTGGGGACTTTTCGTTCCAGCCACGGTCAGGGTGACCCAGTGTATGTTGAAACGGACTTTTTGAGTGGGGCGTGATGAGGGACCGCGACCCTTTCAAACCCGTCCCCACGAAGGCCAAACAGTGGTTTTGAGCCGGGTAAAACCCGGTTTACCTGAACTTTTTCCCGCAAAACCCGGGTAAACCTGGACCGTACCTGGGTGAGCGATGCCGGAGCTCATTCGCGGCACTTGTGCTCACTGCGAGGCGGAGGACAGCATCCTCAAGTACGCTCGGCACACGATGTGCAGCAAGTACGCGTGCCAGGCGGCCACGCACTTGCTCGTCATCGCTCGCAGGTCCAAGGCGCAGAGTGAAGAGCGCAATCCAAAGGCAGCGCCAACGTATTGCTACAAGATCCACTCCATCCACGGCCAGCGCGACGTGGATCCGGGGCAGTTGACGGCGAAGAAGCGCCGAAATGCCATTGACGACGCCGACTACGAGGATGCGTACCTGGTGCACGGTGACTTTGGTGAAGACGCTGACGACGATGGCTACAAGGACACACGCTGGGTGCTGCTCAGTGACATCCTCAACTTGAGCGAGAGGGACTTGAAGGAGGTAGTTGTCACGTACGAGAAGACGCTGAACAAACGTCAGGGTAGTAAGCGGCGCGCGCTCGAGGTTGCGAGTGATGAGGAGTGAAGTGAAGGGCTCCATTAGCTTGAAGGGCTCCATTAGCTTGACGTTTCTCAATATGTAAAACTCGGTGATTTCAGTTGAACTTATAGATTACTTTTCCTTCGAGTGCGACCTTTTTCCTTCGAGAGAGAATATTATCCGCTCTCGAACGGTATTAGGAACCCCTAGGCTCCGGGCAAATGCAGGCCGTTTCAACATTTCCCTAGGAGAGCTGGCTCACCCTGACCGTGGCTGGAACGTTTTGGACCCTATCACGCACCGGCCGTCGAGCCGAGAGGGCTAGCCACATCGTGTCGTACGAGCCCGTTGCCAGTGCTGCGCGCGCGATCGCGCTCGTCGCGGATCTCCTTGGCGCGCCGCACCTATCAGGAGCGATCAGATGTCATCACAAATTCATCAGAAAGTCATCAGAAGGCCATCAGGGGGCAATCATAGGGTCTGCTCAGCGCGGCGCGCGCCTCGGTCGGATGCAACAGCCGCGCGATCGCAAGCACCGCCTCCGTCGCCTCTTCGAGCTTCGATACGAAGCCACGTGCCCCGCCGTTGGGCACGACCACGTGGTGCGTGTGCGCCTGCCATGCCTCCTGCAGCTTACGGTCCTGTTCAATCGCCTCCGAGGGCGTCTCGCGCCGGAAAACGCGTCCTCCGCGGTCATCTTGAACAATACCATATTTGTAGTGCTCCTCGGCACCATCGGCCGCGGTGACGAGGTGGATGACGCCGTCGTACCTGAGGAGGCAGGCCATCAGACGTCATCAGAGGCTCCTCAGAAGCTCATCAGTGCCAATCATCCCAAGTGGAGTCGTACCTGAGGAGGCAGGCCATCAGCGGGGCCATCAGCGGCCATCAGCGGCCATCAGCGGCCATCAGCGGCCATCAGCGGCCATCAGAGGCCATCATGTGGACGGCGCCATTGGTACCGCTTGTAGATGTACTCGTCAGTGATCCGGCCGATTGGCCCGCCGGGGAGCGCCATATTGAGCTCCTGCAGGCCACGCGCCCACTCGTCCTCCGACATGAACACGCGGCAGTCGCGCAGGCCGCGGTCGAAGACCACGATCGTTGGGCGGCCGGTGCTGCCGGCAAGGTCGCTGTAGCAGCGCTCGAGCTGCAGCTGCAGTTTGAGGATGTTCTTCTGGAAGGTGAACCTGTGCAGCAGGCCATCCGGAGGCCGTCAGCAGGCCTTCAGCAGGCCATCGAGCGGTAGGCATGAGGAGGTGCCTCTTAGCGGCGCACTTCTCTTCCAGGAAGGTCTCGCTCGAAGCACTCGGGAACGAGTAGCCCGTGTTCATGTAGAGCGTCGCCACCTCTGGGGCCGTCAGCACGTCAAATCCCTCTGCCGTCGCATGCTCAATGAGGTGCTCGAGCGCTGACGACTTGCCCGCGCACGGGCCACCGGTGCGCCGCGGAAACCGGGAACGAGAGAGTCTTTGCTCACACGCCGCGCACGCATACGGCCATCAGTAGCGGCCGGCGCGTCTAGCAACTCTTCCGTGTTCTGTCTCTCAAGACCGCGGCTGAAGCTGGCACTGGAGCTGACGTCAACGTGGTGGAGGGCATGGGCCGCCGACTTCTGAGTATCCTCCTGTTGCAATTTCGCAAATTCGCGACGTAGCAGCTCGGAAACGACGACAGCGATGCCTATTGCGACAGCAGCGCTCACCGTCGAGGCAGCGACGACGAAAGCCGTGCGAGGCCATGCCGTTTTTAGAACATCAAGAAGTGTGAACCCGGTTACTTCTCACGAACAGCCTGGGTCCGAAAAACACCGTCCACCACTTGGCGTGTCCATCTGACGGGCGTGCATGCATAGAGTTACTTTGCACGTTAGGAAAACGCGATTGCCGTTGGACGAAAACTGAAGAGCTGCAGCTTAGGCCTGCTGCCTCGTGGACAAGGTTGTGACCGCACCACGCGCCAGGGACCTGGAACAAGGCTTGGCGGCAATGAGTCGATGGGCCGTGCTGCTCATGCTGCCCGCCTTCGCCTTGGGCATGGTCATCCAGAAGATCAATGGAGCGGGGCAGTCGGAGATCTCGCACGCCTCTTCGGGAGGGGGGACTCACATCTACATATCTGGCACCGACATCGGCTCCGCGTTCGCGCCGCCGAAGGTGTTCATCGGCATCAACGCCGACGCCGAGTGCGTCGTGCAGCCCTTCACCTCCAACCGCAACCGGCTGCACTGCATTATTTCCCCCGAGAATCTGCCAGCACCGGATGCCGACTACAACCTCACTGGGCGTTTTGTCACAGAGCCAATGCGGGTCCTAAAGGAGGGTCGCCTTGCGCAGTGCTGGCACGTGGGGGGACTCAACCACAATTGCATGGTCGTTTTCGACGTCGGCGCCACCCCCCGCGTCTACCGTATGCTCACCCCGGTGGTCGAGTCTGGCTCACTTATGCGTGTCGTCGGCCGCGGCATTGACGGCGGCGTGGCCGGTGACCCCAAGATGATGGCGATGCTCTACCGCGGCCTCAACAAGGCCACCGGCTCGTGTGGCCAGAAAGACTGCCAAGCTTCCAACGTGGGTACCGAGACTGTGGGCTGCATCACGCGCCTCGGCGGCGATGAGGGAGATGGTGCACTTGGCCAAGAGAGCGCGGTGGCGACCGCGTTCTCGAGCGACACCGAATTTGGCTGCCGGCTCGACGCGCTCGCGTCGGGCCTGAGCGCGGGCTTCTTCAACCTGTCGCTGTACGCCAACGACGTCAAGCACCGCGGGAATGCGTATCTAGGCTTCTCGGGCTCGGGGGCCATCGACCTCTCGACCGGTTCCCCATTTGATGCGGAGCTCCTGCCTCGGATCAGCTCAATCTACCCCAAGGAGGGCTCGTTGGCGGGCGGCACGGACCTGACCATTGTTGGGACGGGGTTTGGCTCCGACACGGCCGCGCTCCGCATCAATGTTGGCAGTGCCTCGTGCGCTGTGACGTCGATCACTGACGTGGCACTGTACTGCCGCATCGAGCCGCTCAGCAGCGGCCTCGCCGAGCCACCCGTGGCCATCGGCACGATGAAGTCGAGCCCGGGCGAGCGCGGTGCCCGTTGGCAGTGGGCAACGGGCAAGCACGTGCTGCTGCCCTCTTTCGCAACGCCCGTGGACTGGACGGAGGCGGGCACAACGACGTTCATCGACGGCTGGTTTGAGGCGCCCGTTGACGGCGAGGTGACATTCATGCTTCGGCAGGACGCAGTGAGCAAGCTCTACTGGAGCGGTAGCGACATCGCGAACCGCACCACGACGCTTGCAAGCGTCACAAGCGTCGCAGAGCACCTCCGGAAGGCCGTCAAAGTAGAGAAGTGGACGACTGCTATCCAGCTTTGGCGCTCGTCCTCCGACTACTACAATTTTACCTGCACACTTTGTGAGGGGGACGTCCACTTGCGGCCCGACTCCGCCCCCGATGAAACTCTCTACGACTGGAATATTGATCAGACCTTCTCGCGCCAGTCGGGAGCGTCAATTCTTTTCACGCGCCAGTCGGGAGAGTTCCAGGCACATGCGACAGGCACGTACGTCTTTTTCATCGCTACGAGTCTGCTCGCCTATCACCGCTTCTTCATCGATGAAGTGCAAATCATCCGAGCGGGCCCATATGGAAATGCCGTGAATGGCCTTCAGGGCTCCATCTTTCTGACCCGCGGGCAGTGGTACCGCTTCGAGCTGCAGCACTTCGCTGAGAGCGCACCCCCCTCCAGCACAACGGCCAGGGTGGAGTGGCTGCCTCCAGGCGACACAAGTCGAACGATATTCGCGCCGTACGAACGGCGCGTCTGGCCGTCGCTGCAGTCGACGAGCAGCGCCGTCTCGCCACGCGTGACGCTCGTGAGTGGGCAGCGCTACTGGCTTGGGCTAGAGTGCAACCACAGCGCGTCGAGCACCAACCAGTGGGGGATCGCAGAGGTGCCACCCTGCGCCGTTGGTGCTCGCATGCACACAACGCGCCTGCCGGTGGACTCGTCGATCGAGCGTCGGCGACTGACATCGCGCACCCGCGTAATGGCCACTGGCTCAAATGGAGCACCCACACAATGCGACACTATTCGTGACCATCTGCGCTGCTGCGCCAGCTTCGACCTCAATGGTGATCCTTGCGTGCCCGCTATCAGCCTGTTCAACAATGGCAGGCCCTGCATGAACTCGCAGTGGGTTGTCGGGTCCCAACCCACGCAGCAGGCCGCCTGCCCGGCGCGGCGCGATGCCACCACGCCGATCTGGAAGGCGCGTGAGAAGCTCGGGAACATGGTCAGCTGCCACACCCTCACCGACCGCGTGGCGTGCTCGAGCGCCATCGATGGCCGCACTCAGGCCATCCACCTCAACCAGCCATGCATGGCCGCTTCCACCATGTTTGCCAACGGCAACGTGTGCGAGACGGCGCGATACGTAAAGGATTTGGACCCGACGGGGACAGCCTCGCTCGCCGAGGCAGCGTCGCCGTACATGCACGTGGCCTCGGGCCGCGACATCCTGCATCACGAGGTGCAGTCTATCACTCTGACGCAGGCCTCTACCACCAAGCTGGAGCAGACCATCACCTTCACGGCCGTTAACTGCTCGAATAGCACGAGCAATGACGGCGACTGCATCGGCATAAGCGGAGGCACCGTGCAGCTCGCGCTCGGAGACCTCTCCTCGGAGCCCATAAGCATCACATCGACGGGCTCGGACATCCCAAGCGCTTTCCGCCCCCTGCTCGGTGATACGTATAGCGGCGTGACCGTCATCTCCGTCGTCGTGGGGCAGCGAACGGTGACGTGGGTGCTGGCGCTCACGACCCCCTGGACCTCGTGCACGAACCAGCTCAACCTGCCGCTCCTGTCCACCGTCCGAGTAGCAAAGGTGACAGCCAATGTCACCATCAGCGGAACGGGCTCATGCCTCTCAGGCGGCATCGACCTGGCCTACGGCAACGGCAACGCCACCGCCTTCTTGCCCTGGGCAGCCAGTGAGGCGGTAGCCGCGGCCATCATCACCTCGCTTCTGCCCAGCTCGGTGTCGATCGGTCGGACCGATAATGTCGATCGATTGAATCCTTCAACGGCGACGATCGATTGGTGGTCGCAGCGATCGGACAGGGTGATGGTGCAGCGCAGCGGCGATGGTTTCGCCTCGGCCGTGTTCACTGTAACTTTCCTCGGCGTCGGCGCCAAGGAGATGCTCAGAGTGTCCTCCTCCGCCGGCCTCCAAACACGCACGTACACGAGCCTCTCCCCGCCCACGCAGGCATTCACCTCCACGGGCGTCAGCGTCGCAGTCGGACGCCTGATGCCAGGTGGTGTGGACCTGACTCCACTGCCAGGCCGCTACCTAAGCGCAGCGTCCAACACCACGCTGCTCAGCGTTCGTCTCCGTTCGCAGACGACTGCCGCGTGCGTGGCCACCAACTGGGAGGCGCAGTACCTTGGCTGCTATACCTCAGCCAATCTGCCCACACAGGTGATCAATTTCAACTACACCCTTCGTCGAGAGGGTGGTGTTAGCCCTCAGCGCTGCCATCTCGCATGCCAGGCGTCGTCCGCCGTCGCTTTCTCCTTGTACGGCGACGTGTGCTCCTGCTACTCGAGCGTTCCCTCGGCGAATGCGATCGCCGGCGTCAATTGCCACGCGCCTTGCAGCGGCGACGAGTCCTTCCTTTGCGGCTCGCCTGAGAATCAGACATACTCAGCCTACCGCATGCCCGTGCAGGCGGCCACCAGCGCCAGCCAGCTTTGCAGCTTTCAGGTCCTTTCCACACGCACAGCAGCGTTGACCGCTGCCTCTGCGACCGCTCTTGCGGCGAACGCAACGCTCACGCTCACGGGCAGCGGCTTCAGCGTGACTGGTGCGACAGTCACCGTCTGTGGCGGACGCACGTGCGTGGTGGCGTCGCAGACGAACACGCAGATCACGTGCAGGATGCCAGACTGCTCCGCGGCGGCCACGGAGAAGATTCTCGTGCACCTGGCGCCCTATGGCTACGCAACGAACGCTAATAGCCTGAGCGTAAAGGGAGTTCTCTCACTCGATGGCGTGGCGATCTCGGACAGGACGAGTACTGGCACGCCCTCGGGCAGTGCGGCGGGCGGCGTGCACCTCGTGCTCACGGGCAGCGGCTTCAGCTCCAATAAGACCAAGATGATGGTGGACATCATGTCCAGCGACACGGTCGTTCTTGCCCCTTGCACGGTCACCTCGAGCACCACGGGCACGATCGAATGCCTCACCACCGCCTCGGCCTCTACCGCCGCGAATTCCACTGTGCACGTGCGTGTCTCCGCCCTCGACGCCAGCGACAGCGTGCTCTCAAGGAGCACCAAGTTGCAATCGTTCAATCTATACTCGGTGGAGAACTCGGTGGTCATTCACTCTTTTCCCTACTCGTCGGGATCGACGCAGGGTGGCCTTGAGCTTTGCATCCTCGCCACCAACCTCGACAGCTTCTTGGGTGCGCCCAATGCGACGCTGCACACACCCACAGTCTTGCTCGGCACGGCACCGTGCGTCACCACCAATGCGTCGCGGACATCCGGAGCACTGTGCTGCACCACATCCGCCCACCCGTCGGGTCAAGTGCCCATCACCTTCGACGTACCCTCCTTTGGGTATGCGCTGAGCGCCACAGGGGTGACGACGACCTTTACCTATACGAGCCCTCCGCAGCTTTTCAGCGTCACCCCCGCCTCTGGGCGGGCGGGTACGCTCGTTGATGTCGAGATGAGCGTCGTCGATCACGTGGTTCCTCAGGTCTTCCTCGGCAGCGCACCATGTCACCATCGTGGCAACTACACGACAACTTACACGGCACACGCGACCCAATCCATGCACGTGCTGTGCGAGGCGACGGACTCACCGCCGGGCAACGTGACCGTCTCGGTGGTTGTTCCGGGCGTCGGCCTGGCCGAAGACGTCATGAACAATATGACGTTCCTCTATCAGATCAGCATCACAGGAGTGTCGCCTGCCTCGGGCTCAGCGGGCGGTGGCACCCTTTTGACCATCACCGGCACGGGCTTTGACTACCTGGGCGATCCGCCACAAGCCGAGGGGGAAGGCGGCTTCCTGGGAGGCGGCGGGTCGTGCACCATAACCGGTGCTAGCGTGGGGGCCTGTGCAGGCTCGAGTGCGCAGACAGAGGGGACCGCCATCAACCATCTGATCATGATTGGCAGCGTGCCGTGCCTCGTCCAATCTCGCAACGCCACGAGGCTCACGTGCATCACCGGCCCTGCCGTGCCAGAGACCACCGACCTTCAGGAATGGATCGAATCGTTCTATCCTTCGCCTCCCTCTCCGCCGCGGCCATCGCCGCCACCGCCCTCGCCGCCGCCTCCAAGCCCGCCGCCGCCAATATCGCCACCACCCTCGCCCCCCCCATCGCCGCCGCCCTCGCCTCCCCCATCGCCACCACCCTCGCCTCCCCCATCGCCGCCGCCCTCGCCCCCACCGCCCCCGTCGTCCCCGTCGCCCCCGTCGCCCCCTCGCCCGCCGCCCCTACCGCGCATGCCGCCCGCCCCAAGTGTGGTCAACTGCAGAAACTGCCAACTGACAAATCGAGGCTACTGCTCGCGTCTGGGCGTGTGCGATCGCATCAGTCTCAACCCTTGCGCCCCCTCCGTGATGGGGACGCCAACTGGCGGCCTAGGGGCGGCCGAATACATCGCCCCCAACAATCAAACCTACTGGATGCTGGTCAGCTACGGCGTTCCGGTGCTCAGCCAGTTCTGCGCTGCGGTCACTGCGCCTCGAATGCCACCTCCTTCGCCTCGTGCGCCCCCATTCCCACCAATGCCCCCTAGGCCGCCGCCTGCGCCGAGCCGGCCGCCGCCGAGCCCGCCTCCGCCTCCGTTCCCGCCACTTGTGTGCAACAATGCCTGTACTCAGCACGGATGGGTCAGTGACGGCGTATGCGACGACGGCGGGCAAGGCGCTGAGTATAGTGAGTGTGCGACCGGCACGGATTGCGCCGACTGTGGCATTCGCCTGGCACCGTCGCCTCCGCCAGTGCCACCCTCCCGTTCGCCGCCATCGCCCCCGCCGCCCTCACCCTCGCCACCGCCGCCCAACTTGCCAACCTTTGGGTCCCAGCCTGCCCCTCCGCCACCTCCGCCGGCTGTCGAGTCACGCGAGACCTTGATCTCAATCTCAGGCGTGGAGTCCGCCGTCTGCGGCATGCCCAGCGGATGCACCTTTTCGTACGCTCTCAGCATGACGCCGGTGCTCACGAACACGTCGCCGCGCACTGCCAACCAGGGCGACGTCATCACGATCCAGGGACACGCCCTCTCGTTGACTGCAAACCAGAACATCGTGACCGTCGGTGGCGAGCCATGCGATGTGCTCACGGCCGCAGTTGACAACAGCTTCGTGCCGCCCAATTGCGCCGCTCTCTCGTGCACACTCCAGATGCGGACGCTCGTGAACCTTACCTGCCGCATGCCCTCCCTCGACTCCTTTGCACCCCACACCATCAGCGTCTCCGTCGCTGGCAACGGTGCATCGCCTGCACTTCCTGGAGCTCATGTGAGCGTTTCGCCCGTCATTCGCTCGGTGTCGCCCACGAGTGGATCCCTTGCTGGCGGAACGCTTGTCAACCTATACGGCGACGGTCTGAGCGACCGCGTGGGCGAGCTCGACGTGCGGTTTGGCAGCGTGCGCTGCCGCGTTCTGGTCGTCAACGCATCGCAGGCCACGTGCATCACCAGCGCGCACGCGACGCAGACATCAGACAAAGTTGAGGCGATTGCCGTCCGCGTACGAGGCGTTCTCGCCGGCGGCGGGAACCGCTCGTTCTTGTTCGCGCTCGCCAGCACGCCTGTGCTGACAACGGCAGCCGTTGCGGATCGGACGAATCTCAGCAATTGGCTGGTCACGGTCTCCGGCTCAGGATTCCTCAGCCCGGCTTCGGCGAACGTGATCTACATTGGCAGCACACCATGTGTGCCGACCGACTCTTCGACGGCCACGCAGATCACGTGCAATGCCAACCCACCGCTGTCAGGCACGCAGGTGGTCACTCTAATGAACGTGGGTGGCTCCGCCCGAGGCAGCTCCGGCCTGCCCACCGTTGCCGGCATGACTCTCATCTTGTCGGTGCTCTCGCCTGCAACCGTGAGCCTCGCGGGTGGCGCCGAGCTCGTCATCAACGGCGCGGGCTTCTCCGAGACCAGCAGCCGAGTGACCGTCTGCGGCGTGACGTGCCCCATCAAGTCCGTTGCCTCGACGTCGCTCCGCTGCACTGTGCCGTCGACGCTCCTTCACCTCGAAGGGGTGCAAGGTCTCAACCTGACTGACTCCACCGCAGCCGTGCTCGACCTTGGCTACGCGGCACCACCGCCGCCACCTCCAGGCGTCGCGGCAGTTGTGGTTGCTTCGGGCGCGCTCACGCTCCGGCAAGGCCGGTCTGTGCTGCTTAACTTTGGCGGGCTCACCAACTTCAACCTGCCCCGCGGCAGCAACCTGACACGCGCCACGCTGCACGTGACACCGCAGAGCGGCGCAGACGGCTCCGTGCTGACGCTCGTGCACGCAACGCTCCACTGCAGCTCCACCCCGAACCCTCTTTCGATGGGCATGCTCAATGCCCTCATCCAGACCAATGAAACCATCGAGTGGGAGATGCAGCCCTACGACCTCGGCTTCACCTCAGATGCAACCCCCGACTTCTCGAGCTTGCTACTCAATGACGTGGGTACATCGACGAACGTGCAGGGCTGCTCCATAGTGGTCCTCCTGCATGCCAAGGACGGCCCAGGCGTGCGCTCCTTCTACTCCCCAGCCACAAACCTCAGCCGGCCAGAACTGCGTCTGCTCTTCAACCCGCCATCGACCGCCGCCCAGGCCACATGGGCGACCAACGCGGCGTGTCCGGTGCAAGTCTCGGTGCCTACGGTGCTCTCGGCGTCGGCAACGCTCTCATGCACCACGCCATTTGATGCGACTGCCTCTCTGCTGCTCGGCGACACGAATTCGTGTCCACACCTGCGGCTCGAAGCAACGGCAGCAACCAGCACCGGCACGTGCGCGCTCTCCGTCAACGGTCTCAATCTCATGTCCAGCTGCGGCCTTGACAGCCTCGTAGTTGGCCGCGATGGCGTGTGCGTCGCAGTCATTGATCCTCCCAATAAGCCTCGGACGGCGTGTTTCAACACCAAGACGCAGGGCGATGGCGCGGAGAAACTCGCTTCGTGGATCGATGCGCTTCCGCTGGGCGCCCAGGTCATGGTTGCCTCGTGCTCGCGACTGTCGTGGTCACATAATCGCATCAATCTCGCCACCGTACTGAGGACCGTCGGAGCGGTCAATCCGCCAACGCGCATTGACGATGCCTACGCACTCGTGGGCATCAAGGGCGCAACGGTGCCCCTAGCCGAGGCCCGTACCCCCTGCTGTACCAACCCAACTGGGCCACTGCAAGTCTGCCTAACGTGCTCTCAGGCACTCGCTAAGGCCACCTCCACGGTTGAGTGCGGCGTGGCGATCTCGTCTACCAACTCTTCCACCATTGGCACTTCGGTCCTCGGCAGCGAGCAGCCTTGGCAGCCGTTGAGCGCAGCGTCCGACGCGACTGTGCGTGAGACGATATTGAGCGCGTACAAGACTGCGATCCTGACTGTCCCGGACGGCAGTACGTCCGACAGCTCCTCTTCGACCGCCAGCGCCATCACCAGCCTTGTGGATGTCATCACCAATCTGCAGGCTCAAGATGTGGATACCTTCGATAAGCCGTGTACAAGCTCACTGGCTGATGCATACGGCGTCCGGCACGGCGCTCGACTGGCCACCGATGCTGACGCGTCGAGCTACTGGCTGTCCGTTGGCCGCAATGACTCGTTGCTCACAATTGACCTCGGCATGGACACGGTGATCCGCGCGCTCACCTTCACTTGGAGGTACCCAGCGTCGACAGTACTCGTGCTTGTTTCGGACAAGGTGACGGGCAACGCGGACGCCGACTGGGAGATTGCTGGTGCCACGTATGGATCTGCACCCTCCCGAATGTCGCTCTCGGAGACGGCTGTTGCTGGTGTCTCCAGGCCCTACGTCAAGGCTCGCCGGCTTCGCATCTACTTGACTGGCGCTGCTGACGCGGCATGGCCAATGTTTGGTCTCAGCTCGCTCGTTTCCGATAGCTGCGAGGTGCCGAGAGTGACGCAGACGGTGGGTACCAACCTTGCGTACGCCCGCTCGGCCACGCCGCTTGTGCAGTCGGTCACGCCTCGTCGTGGAAGCACCGCTGGTGGCACTGCGCTCACCATCAGAGTCGAGGGCCTCCCGGCGTCGGTGACTGCCTCTCAAGTGAGCGTCACCATTGCGGGTAAGGCTTGCACGGTTTCGTTCGCCTCAGCCTCGAGCAACGAGGTGCGCTGCACGACGGGCTCGTATGGCGTTACGAGCCTTGCCAATCCTGGTCTGGGGTCCGTCCAGCTGACCATTTCCAGTCTTGGCACTGCGGCCGCCACAGCAGAGGCGACGTACGAGTACATAGACCTCTGGTCGCGCCGCACGACGTGGGGCGGTGCGGGCTACACCATCCCTGGTCTGGAGACAGCTGGGGATTCGGTATGGATCCAAAATGGCCAGCGCATTCTACTCGACTGCTCGGTTCGGCTGTACATGCTGATTGTGCAAGGCGTCCTTCAGTTTGATCGCGTCAACATCAACCTGGACGCCAATTACATCTTCGTAATGGGCGGCTCGTTCATCGTAGGCACGGAAACTGAGCCCTTTATGCAGAAAGCGGTCATCACACTGCATGGCAGCCCAGTCTCGAATGAGATCCCCGTTTACGGCGCCAAGACGCTCTCGTGCCGATTCTGCACCCTCGATCTGCATGGAAAACCGTTGCTTGGTGGACGCACGCACACTAAGCTCGCGAAGACCGTGTCTGCCGGCGCCACGTACATCGACTTGATGGAGCCAGTGAGTTGGGACATTGACAGCATGATCGCCATCACATCGACCCACTTTAATGGAACCTTAGAGGAGGCGGAGACGAATGGGATTCAAGCGCTGCTCAATGGCGGCACACGCATCCAGCTCATTGAGCCGCTCATGTATGGTCACCTCGGCGAGATCAAGTACCTCGACGGCGGCCACTCCGTTGCGTTTCGTGCCAACGTGGCCATCCTCTCTCGCAACGTCGTCGTCTCGGGCAATGATATGTCGCAGCTCGACAAGCACGGCGTGCACATCATGCTGCACTCGCGCTCGCACGAGAGCATCGCAGATCGCTCCCAGGGCGAGTCTCTCACAGCACGAATCGAGAACATCGAGGTGCGCTATGCCGGCCAGATGGGTCGCATGGGACGGTACCCTATCCATTTCCACATGATTGGCGCCGTCAAGAACTCCTACGTGCGCCAGAACTCCATCCACCACACGTACAATCGCGCAATCGCGATCCACGGCGTTCACTTCTTACGCGTGCAGGACAATGTCGCCTTCGAGACGCGCGGCCACACGTACTTTGTGGAGGACGGAGTGGAGACTAGAAACGTCATCACGGGCAACCTTGGCGCTAACACGCGCGAGGCATTCGTCGGCCTCACGAGCGACGCAACACCTGCCACTTACTGGCTTGTCAACGGTGACAACTACGTCGAGCGCAACATCGCCGCCGGCTCGACGCACTATGGCTTCTGGTTCTTCCCGGAGCCCAAGATTCGCGGCGCCTCCGAGTTCGATCCGGGCTGCAGCGACATTTGCCCGCAGGGCGTGCCGCTCTACCACTTTGCGGACAACGAGGCGCACAATAACGGCCGGTACGGCCTACGCATCTTCACTGGCCGCTCGCCTCATAACGGCGAGGGAATGCCTGGCTTCTATCCTGTGCAAGCGCGCTCGTGCGACCCGGTAAGTGCCAACAACACCTTCGCGACCGCTCGCTTCCAGCGGCAGTACTCGTGGCGCAACGGCAAGAACGGCATCACATTCGGCTCGGTCGCCGCTGTGCACATCATTGATGCGGTTGTGGCTGATAACAACATGCGTGGCATCGAGGGCACCGGAGCTGATGGCGTCGTTGTCGGCCTTGACACGGTGACGAAGCTCCGTGGGCCCTGGGGCGCCAACAAGCTCATCCGCCCGCTCTTTGTAGGGCACCCTCTGCCCTGCCCTGCGTGCTCGCACACTTGGATGCCCAACTTCCCTGTCGAGGGTGGACCTTCTGGCTGGTCGACCCCGGTCCGCGTGGGTCTGGAGCAGCCTGCATGGCTGGGACTGATCGTCGAGAACGCCACCTTCATCAACTATGATCGCGACGGCATGGTTGCGGTGGGTGGCTTTGCCAAGGCCATCCCTCCCTTCGGCGCAGGCTACGACTTCAAAAATGCAGGAGCAATGGAAACGCGCTTCAGCGGGGTGAGGTGGCTGCAGTCTTCGCACCGCGTGCGCTGGCGCTGGCAAGATGAGGCACTCTTCTACGACATCGATGGCAGCTTTGCCGAACAACCCTTCTGCGCGGGCTGCACGGTGCTCAAGAATGACCTCGTGTCCAACTCTGATGCCTTTCCCGACTGCTATCAGGACTCGCGCTACGATGGCACGATCTGTAAACCGACGTACAAGATTGTGCAGGCTGGATTTCTTCCGTCGAATCCGCTCATGCTCATCACGACGCTGCGCCTCTCGCATCGCGACCAGCAGGGCATGTACGTGCGCGAGGATGACGCTGCCTACCTGCGCAAAAAGTGGCGGCCCGAGGGGCAATTCAATCTGGTTGAGATGGACGTTTCAACCGACGCGATGACTGCCACTATGATCGGCGAGCTGGACCCGGACTGGCAGGGGCATTGGATCCGAGCCTCGGGTGTGTGGATCAGCGAGCGTATGGCCGAGTTTACCTTCGAATACGATGACTGGTTTGAAACTTCCCAACCAAAAGTTGACAAGGACAGACCGTCCGGGGCTCAATTCGACGACGATTCCACGCTTATCCGGCGCTCTTGCCGCCAAGTAAACAATCGCAACTGCTCGACAAGCGGTTGCCTGCCTTCGAGGCTTGAAAGTGTGCGGCAGATGGTGAATGGTACCGGGAAATGCATGGCGGGAAATGGCGAACCATTCGCATGCTCCTACGGAGAAATAGCAGTACTTACTGGAGAGAATATGCAAGATTTCTCGATTGCGCAACCGCTTACAGTCTATGCTGGATACACCTGTTGCCGACTCCCTCCTCTGCAGACACCCTCCTCGCCGTCGGCCAGCCTTGGCGGCAGCGGCGGCAGCAGCGGTGGGGGGCAGGGGCGTCGGAGAATGCAAGCCTCCTGCGGGCCTACCACGCGGGTCGCCCTTGCCATCTTTTCGGAGGATGGCACCTCATTGACTTGGGTGAATGGCAGCGACCACACCCTGAATTCTACTATTCAGCTCAACTTGCACGTCACCTGGTACAACTGCGAGCTTGTGCCCGAGAAGTGCACAGACGGCGGCGTGCGCTATCCGTCAACATCTTCGAAGACGATCGCACGTCGTAGACCCGTGGGCATGAATCTTGCCAACACCCCCCACTTCGAAGGCTCGCAGTTCCAGACGCAATTCGTGGCCAACCGCACGTACATGGTCGAATTATTAGGCATTGTTGGCTTCATGCACATCGAGAAGACAGCCATCACCGTGGGACAAAACCTCGGGCCGTATGATTGGCTCGAGTTCGAGACGGCACCTTTCCCGGCGTATCTGAAGACACACGTCGATCCCGGCATTCGTCCACGCGGAGCGCTGCCATCGCAAGCGGTACTTCAAACGCAAGCGGCTGCAGCAGCTGCCGAGGCCTCGGAGCTGGAGGCGGAGGCGGTCCGCCTTTATTCTCTGTATGGTCCAAGCTCGGCCACACCAACAGCGTGGATCTGGCAGGCTGCCCGACAGGCAGCGAGTCTGGCAGCCTGGCAGGCGCAGTCAGGGATCTGGCCTCTCACCGGCATGCCTTCGGACTTTGCGCCTTTCACTGCAATTCCCCGGCCTTTCCCCGCCGTTGCCACCGACGATTGGAGCGACGTTGCCACTCGCCCTTACAATCCAGCTGACGAGACCTCTGGCGGCCGTCGCCGCCTCGTCACGAGGCGCCGGCTCTCAACAGGTACCGTCTCTTGGAGCACGAAGACTGAGGCAGTGACCATTCGCATCTACGGACAGGCCAATTGTATGACGGAGCGCCCCTGGGACCCCTGCGGCGGCGTGGCGGGCGCTTTTCAGATGCGCTACGCGCCGCCCCCGTCGCCGCCGCCCCCCTCGCCACCGTTGCCACCGCCGCCACCCCCGAGCCCCCCCCCCTTTCCGTCGCCTCCTGCGGACCCACGTGCCTTTGTGGCAGATCTGCGCATGACAATCGCCACGAACGTACTAGCCTCGTTCTCCGCTTCTGCCCTGACAACCTCGGTGGAGAACCGTTTCCGGTCTGCTCTAAGCGAGGCCGAGAGAAATTCTTCTGTATTCAGCGCAACGCTGATGATTCGGACTGCCGTGTCGGTGTCCATCGCGGGAGATGTGACCAATGCGCAGACGCTTGAAAAGGCCCGCGCTGCAGCTGAGGCTGAGGTTTGCAATGGGCAGCGAACCACTTGCTCTGTGACAGTGGCCTCGGCGTCGCTAGTGAACGCCCCCGGCGGCCGTCGCCAGCTGCAGACGACTACGACGAGCAATATTGTCTTCACGGTCACAAGGGACCTGTACGAGCAGGAGGCGCCAGCCCCATTCCCTATCCTCGAGGCAGTCAGTGAGAACGATGGGCCCGTCGAAGCGGCCAGTCCCTTTATCTTCGCGAAGCCAGCTACTGCAACGGAGCCAATCGCCTTTCTCTCGCCGAACGCTACCGTGCTCGACATTGCCACCCCAGCGGCCCTCAGCCTCGGGAACCGCGTGCTTGCTGGGCTGCGCCTCGCCTCTTCCTTCAGCCCTTCTTTAACCTCTTCGAACCTTTCGAACGTCCTTGTTCAGAGCGCGGGCACCGCTTTGGGCGTTGATGGCGGCAACGTCGGCAACAGGAGTAATAGCATCCGCGCAGCGGTTGCCTCAGACCTGCGCATCCAGGCCACCCAGATCTCGGTGGCTCCTATTTTAGTGTATCATCCGCCCAGCCCACCGCCGTTCTCGCCGCCTTCTCCGCCTTCGCCTCCAGTGCCCCCGCATATCCCTCCAGGATTTCCATTTCTCCCACCTTCCATTCCTGACTCGGAGTGGCGCACGTACTATACGGCTGGCTGTGATACTACCTGCTTTGGTGGCTGCTTCTCATCGATGTGGTCCGAGATGTACACGTGGCATGGACAGGGTATTGGCCTCGGTGCTACCGAGGACAACGCCCTCTTTGTGTGGCCGGGCTTCAAGAGTAATGTGACCATCAAGCGCTGCCGAACGGTGGTGCTTGACATGAACCTAGACGTGCAGCTGTACTCTCTCGTCGTGTGGGGGGTGCTCGACATCGCGAATCGCCCCGACGCAATTATCAGCCTGGGTACAATCTGCATCAACATCAAGCCGGGTGGCAAAATTGTTGCCGGCTCTTCCACGCAGCACTTTATGGGGATGCTCCAGTTTCTCTTCGTGGGTGATGAGCTGACCGAAAGTGCGCACTGCGGTGGCGTTAAAGGCCGCTATTTCGATGTCAACGGCGCTCTTGAACTGTACGGTGACGCACCGAATGGGCCGATGTGGTCGCGGCTGCGCGATACGGCCCTCCCGGGGTCTCGCGTTCTTCTTGTGATCGGACGCATCGAGTGGCAAGTCGATGATCAGGTGATCATCGGCACATCCGGCGACGACGCGAGCCAGACGGAATGGGGTACCATCTGGGCCATTCGGTATGTACCTAGTCCCACGGGCGGCCAGGATACGGAGATTAGCATTCTCAACCCGCTCGTCCACCGTCACATTGGCGTCACGGAACGGCATGGTTCTCACACGCTCGAGATGCGTGCCGAGGTTGGCCTCTACCTCCGTGCGAAGACCAGCAGCGCATCCCCATCCATTCGTCGACCATCGATCTCCATCCAAGGCGCCGACTCTCTCCGTGCCGACTTCCGGTTCAAAACTATGCAGGTGAGTCTTTTCGGAGTGATCGTTCAGGTGCTTGGCAGTGGCAGTGCGGTGCTGCGTGGCGTGCGCGTTGAGAATGGCGGCGCGGTGTTCCCTAGCTTAGTTTGCCTACGCTTTGGGCGCAAGGTGGTGCCGATGATTCAGTGCGGCAGGAGCGGATGCGACATCCGCAGCTCAAACCTCCTCCCTCGCTTGGGTTCGAGTATTGAGGCTTTTGCGGGCCGTTACGAGAACAACGTCTTGTGGCACACTTTGAACGGCTTCAATGTAGGGGGCACCGCCGTCCTCATGAACAACATCGTCTACGGCATGGTGGAGCACCCCACGCTCGATTTTAATTCTGGAATTCGTGTCCTGGATTGTGGCTGGCGACTTACGATGATTGGCAACGTGGTCTCTGGTGCAGAGGGTGTGTGCCTAGGGATGAACGGCTTCTGCATGCATCGGTCCCGCTTTCAGAACAACACTCTGCACAGCTGCAGCATGGGCATTGTCATCAAAGGAGGTGTGGAAAGCAGGCCAGACCTCGGTTACGGCGTTGTGCAGGACCTCACCATATGGCGCATCCGTGGAATCGGCGTCTGGGGATACACGCGCAGCAGAGCGCCAATCATTTCTAACGTTCGTGTCGCCGACTCCTCCGATGGCTTCTTTTGGAGCAACATTGGCATGGACCCGGAGAAGCACCAGGTGGAGCTCCAGACCATTGCAATTCAGGACTCGCTCTTCGTCGGCCGCAGCTTCAACAACCCGATCTGCAAGGCACAAACGGCTATCTTGCTTCCCATCTTTGCGTCAGGAGGCCATTCGATCTCGCCCACAACTTGCGGCCCGCTCGGCGGCGGCTATACCGAGGGCATCTACGGAATGGAGCACCCGACAGGCTCGAACCCTGCCATTGCAGGCGAGGTGCGCGTCTCAGGCACTACCTTCGTGCGATTCCAGCGCACTGCGCTCAACGGCAACAACTGTGGCGCAAGCAACGTACTGCAGACGACGATGCGTGGCGGCATGGAGTCGTCGGACGCCGTGCCGCCCCACTTCTTCTCGCGCATCACCATCGACGCCGACTCGCGCGCCAACCTGGCGGATCTGCCGCCGCCCAAGCGCAGCTGGATCATGCCGTCCAAATGTGTTGTGCTGGACTGCGATGGGCCAAAGCACGTCATGCTGCACGACCTCGATGGCTCGCTCACTGGCGTTGGAGCAGGCGCAAGCATTACGGCACGCGCCGAGTTCATGAACGAGCTGCGTGACGACATCACCAAGTTCACTTGGTACAATATCCCGACGAAGATGCTCTATGACCCCGCGCCCTACAACGATCCAGGAGATCCCGGCTGGGACATGAGCGCGTACGCGGCCTACAATAACGGCGCACAGACGTTCACGTACCGTCGTCTCGAGGGGTCGGACGCCAATGCTAGCTCTGAGCTGATTGGCGTTGGCATTGGCTCTGTAGCTGCCGAGCTGCCACCGCCCCTCATGTCGAGCGAGGAGGCAGCTGCGGCCACTGCGGCCGAGGAGAACGAGCGCCGTACTCGGCGTGCGCTATCATCGGCCACCGATTCGGACTGGCGCAACCGCATGGTTTTCTTTACAGGCGATGAGCGCATTTTCTACGCCGGTCAAACTGGCGCGTCGTGTGAGCCCACCTCGGCCATCTACGACCCCGCGTGCCGTTCGATCCGAAAGACACACCGTGAGGTTGCCTACCGTGGCTATGGCACGTATCGTCATGGCTGCGAGCTCAATCGACAATGGAATGCGTGGCTGTGCAACGCCTCCTCCATGCAGCCCGCGCGGCTTGTCATCGAGAGCATGGACGAAGATCACACCTCACGCAACTTGGCGCCCGTCGCGCTTGCCTCGGGAGGCTACGTCGACCTGTTTGGCGGTGGTTGGGACCATCAGCGAGCCAAGGACTGTGGTGGCTATGATTGCCTCAAGCGGCTGTCGACGTTCCACACCACGATTGCGATCAACCGCTCGTACGATCTGGCTTTCACGGGCACCAACCCGAAGAACCTGCGCCTGATGCTGCCCTCGGGTGGAGGCGAGGCGACCCAGATGGAGATGCTTTGGTCGCGCGTGGTCATCTCCATCTTCTACAGCAACCCGCAGAAACTCGAGGTACACTACCAGGATCAGTTCATGCCGCCCATGGAGGCACACATGCTCTCGAGCAACTCGTACAACTTCTCCATGCGCAAGCCTGTCATCAGCGATTCGTGTGGCTCGAACGCCTTCGCTGCGTGGGAGAATAAGCTGTACGTGCTCGTCTGTGGCGGCGTGCCCGGCGTTGAGATCAAGACGGTTGACAAGATTGTGCTGTCGCTTGGCATCGAGGTGACCATCGAGGAGTTTTTTGACGCGCAATACCTAGTGCGCAACCTTGCATCACTCTTCGGCATCCCATCCGATAGGATGCGAGTTCCTAAGATCGTGGCCGGCTCGACAGCTCTCGACATCGACATGTTCGCCGTCGACCCGTGCGCCGGAGTCGTCTGCGGGCCGTACGGCAGCTGCTACGAGGGCGCTTGCGTCTGCCAGACGGGATGGGGTGCTCACCCCTCGTGTGTGCGTGGGGCCTCGAACTGCCTCGACCTTGAGTGCAGTGTGCAGGTAAACTGTCCCAGCGACTGCAACGCGACTTTGCAAGCAACGTGTAACGCGACAAGCAGAATGTGCACCAGCTGCGCTGCTCCGCTGCCTCTGCTGCACAACGGGCGGTGCCTGAGCGAGTGTCCTTCAGGGCACGCGCCCGACCCGTTGGGAGTCTGCGTTCCCTGCCACGCCAGCTGTGGCAACTCGTGCAGCGGACCGGGTGCCAACCAGTGCACCCACTGCATATCGATCGGCGCCCATGCATTCAAACACAACGGCCAGTGCGTCACGCGCTGTCCCGTAAGGTTTTTTGCGGATGACCACCACGTGTGCCAGCCATGCTCGCCCACATGCCAGTACTGCTCTGGCCCTCGCTCCACACAGTGCACCAGCTGCGTGCCAAACAGCTGCTCCCAAAGCACGTGCCCACCCAACGTCTTCCCGCTCTTGCAGCTCTCTCCGATTGCGCAAGTGCCCCCGGCTGGTACCTGTGTGAACGAGTGCCCCGCCGGGCGCTATCCTGCTTCCGCCGAATGGCCGGTTGTAGCGCATTCCTGGCCAGGGATGGTATGTCTGAAGTGCCACCCGGGCTGCCAGCTCTGCGTTGGGCCGTCAGATACCGATTGCCGCGACCCCACGCCCCTCACGCCCTTTGTCACCAGCGACTGCGCACAGGCCGCAGGCGCAGCTCGGGTGGGCAGTCGGTGCAAGATCGCCTGCGAGCCGGGGAATTACGCAGTCTCACTGTCAAACAATGGCATCAACAGCACCGAGTGTGTCCCTTGCACCAACTTTGACTGTCACGTGTGCGACCAGACCCGGCCGTCCATTTGCATCTCGTGCAAGCAGGATTGGATCCGGCCTCTTCTGAGCAACGGGCAGTGCACGGCTTCATGCGCAGCTGGGCAATATCGCTCCCCAGCGGGGGTCTGCGCCTCTTGCGACACTCTGTGTGCCACATGCGACGGTCCCGGCAGCTGCCTCAGCTGCCGCCTGGCTGGGCCAGATGGCACTCTCTACATGCACAATGGCCAATGCGTATCTACGTGCCCGGCTGGTTTTGCAAGGGACAACTCGACGGTGACATGTCAGCCCTGCCACCATACTTGCAGCACATGCACGGCTGCGGCTGATGCCAACAGATGCCTCGGTTGCGTGGCCGTCTCTGCCAAACCATTCAAGGCATACCAGGTTGCAGTTGGCAATTGCAGCACCTTTTGTCCGCTCGGCCAGTTTGGTGACACGGCAGCAGGCAGCTGTGCACCATGCCTCTCGAACTGCAAGGCGTGTACAAACTCAACCCATTGCACCGAGTGCGTGTCGAACTTCAACACCGTGCTCAACGGCGTGTGCGTCGACAAGCCGCCGCCCGCCGTTGGCGCCTCAGCGGGAGCCTCACAGCTAGGCGATTTGGCCACATTAGCACGCCAGAGTGCGGCGTCGGGTGGGCTGGACACAGGCTATCCGGTCACGGGCGTCGGCTTGCAAGAACCCCTCATCCCGCAAGCCCGTGCAGCCAACAATGTGAGCTACCCTTCCACGCCAGAGATCCAACGTGTTATCCTCGTTGGAAGGCTGTGGACGCTCGCACCCCCGCTGCCGCCGCCCCCACCCTCGCCGCCACCGCCACCGCCACCATCTCCAACCATGCCTCCGCTGCCTCCTCGCCCCGCCCAACCCCCTGCACGATCGCCGCCACGGCTTCCGCCTCCGCCTCGTGTGCCGTCACCTTCCGACGAGGCGCCTTCTCCGCCGCCCCCGTCGCCTTCACCGCCGCCCCCGTCGCCTTCTCCACCACCGCCTTCACCGCCGCCCCCGTCGCCTTCACCGCCGCCCCCGTCACCTTCTCCACCGCCGCCCCTGCCTCCGCGGCCGCCCGCCCTGAACATGCCTCTGACGGGCAACCTGAGGCTCAGCTTCAACGGTGAGACCACAGCGAGCGGTGCACTCGAGGTCGGAGAGCTTGGGCGCATGATCATTCAGAACCGCGTCAACAACACCGGTGCAACCCAGGCAGCTTCGATCCTCAAGGGTGCGCTCGAGTCGCTCAGCGTCATCTCGTCGGTTGGCGTCACCGCCGATGCCACCATGAACCCCTCCACCTCCACCATCCGGCTTGCATTCGTGATCGAATTCCACTACGGCGAGCTCGTCACGTCCCCTCTCAATCTGGGCAATCTGCCGCCTCTGGGGCTCGATGTGAGCGGCTTGCAGGGGCTGGTCTCGTCATCGCTGGAGGTTGTGCAGGAGGGCTCCGCGCCGGTCAACTTCTCCTTCCCAGAGCAGCAAATCTCTCTACGCGCGTCGTCCCAGGCGCTCGCCTCTCTTGGCGGCGGTCTGACGATCTCGTTTAGGAATGTGACGACGGCAGTCTTCCCCGTCAACGCGACCGCCTCGGAGATGCGCGACGCTCTGATGGACATCGAGCCCATTGGCGAGATTGAGGTCTTCCGGACGGAAATCATGGAGGGACCCGCCAACGCGACCTTTGCGGGGCTGCTCTGGACGGTTCGCTTTTATGCTGACGGCAATCCGCCGCACATGGGCCCTCAGCCTGACCTGGTGCTCAATCTCGGCAACCTCATCGCGCCCAGTACCAGCAGCGGCCGCCGCAGGCTGCAGCTTTCGTCGATTCTCACAGTGAGCACGGTGGTCACCGCCAGTGGCTCGACGCCCTTTGCACCCATAAACGAGAACGCGCTGACGGTCACTGAGGATTTCTCTACCGATCCAAACGCGTCTGTCGCCGAGTCGTTGGCGTACGTGGCGCCAGTGCACATCTGCGGCAACGGCATCCGCAGCACGGCCGAGATCTGCGATGATAGCAACACAGCTGGCGGCGACGGATGCGACGCACTCTGCCGCATTGAGGAGGGCTTCTCGTGCTCCTCGACGAAAGATGTAGCAGGTGGCTCTGGCGTCGGCGGGCTCGACAGATGCAGCCCACTGTGCGGGGATGGCAAGCGGATCGTCTGGATTGCTGCCGACCAGTGTGATGATAACAACACCATCAGTGGTGATGGGTGCAGCGCCAACTGCACCATCGAGACCGGCTTTGCATGCTCAGGTGGCAGCCTCGCCTCAAAGGACACGTGCAGATCGATTTGTGGTGATGGCAAGCGTGTGGGGACTGAGGGCTGCGATGACGGCAACCAGCTGACAATGGATGGCTGCAGCCAGACGTGCGCCATCGAAGCTGGCTTTACCTGCGCAGGTGGCAGCCGCACGTCGCCGGACACGTGCCAGCGGTGCCACTCCTCCTGTGCCACGTGCACGGGCGCGTCCGCGACCCAGTGCTCCACGTGCGCCTCATCACACCCCTTCTTCAACTCGCCCGGCTCGTGCCTCGCCTCGTGCCTGCCTATTGGCAAGTACGCCGACAGCTATCGCGTCTGTCAGCCATGCGATGCGGCATGTGGCACATGCAGCGGCTCAGGGAGCTCTAGCTGCGTGAGCTGCTCGTTGCCGGAGAGGCCGTTCCTCTACAACGGGAGCTGCGTGGCCCAGTGCCCCGCCTCGGGCGTCTTCGTTGAGCTCAGAACCACAGGCGCCTCGTGCACGGCGTGCCCCTCGAGCTGCCTCACCTGCCGTGGCTCCAGCAGCACCTCGTGCCTTACGTGCCCCGCGATCGGCACCAAGTATTTTGACGCGGGCGCTTGCGTCGCGTCTTGCCCGAGCGGCAAGTACGCGCGCTCCTCGGACAACACGTGCCAGCCCTGCGACGCGACATGCGCCACATGCGGCGATGGCAACGGCGGCGGCGCCGCATTCTGCACGTCCTGCCTGGCGGGTGCCACCTTCAACTCAGTTGCTGGCACGTGCACCTTCGTGTGCCCTCTGGGCCAGCATCTCGCCTCCGACGGCGTCACGTGCGCGGCATGTGCCTCCACCTGCCGAACGTGCACGGGCAGCGCGAGCAACTGCACCTCGTGCGACCCGAGCTCGAGCTCCCCCATCCTGCACTCGTCGGCATGCATCAGCACGTGCCCGAACGGCATGTACGACGACTCGAGCTTCCTCTGCCGCGCATGCAGCTCGAGCTGCGCCGCCTGCTCGGGCGGCGGCGCGAACGACTGCCTCACTTGCGCCGCCGCCACGCCGAACAGGCTCGGCTCCATGTGCGTCGCATCATGCGGCAGCGGCAAGTACGCCGACGCGAACGCTCAGTGCCAGACCTGCAGCGCGAGCTGTAGCAACTGCAACGGACCCTCAAGCACCCAGTGCACCTCGTGCCCCACGTTTTCGCCGTACCTGCTCGGGTCCACGTGCCTTGCTGTCTGCCCGCTGGGCTACTATGCCTCGGGCTCTTCTTGCCTCGCCTGCGACTCGTCGTGCGTCTCGTGCACCGGGGCCGCGCCGAGTATGTGCGCGAGCTGCCCTGCACCAAGGCCGCATCTCGTCAATGGCGCATGCACCTGCGCATCGGGCTTCCGCGCCACCGCGACCGCATGCACCCAGATCGACGAGTGCGCTGAAGGCACGCACAACTGCCAATTCGGCGCCAGCTACTGTACCGACCTGACGGGCTCTTTTAGCTGCACTTGTCCGCCGGGCTACACGGGGAATGGCGTCACGTGCTCGGACGTGAACGAGTGTGGAAACTCCACACACGCCGGTACGCACTTGTGCAGCGCGGATGCCGTTTGCTCCAACCTCATCGGCGCATTGCGCCCAAGCGGATTAGGCTACGAGTGCACGTGCTCGCGCCCAGGGTACTGGGGCACCGGCTTCTTCTGCGCGGACGTCAACGAGTGCACGCTCGCCTCTGCGCTGCCAACGGCGTCGCCGCACAGGTGCACGGCGAACTCGAACTGCGTCAACCTCGATGGCAACTACACGTGCGCATGCAAGAGCTTCCGCACGTTCTCGAACGATCTCAACCGCGAGATCTTCTCCCAGGGCTACGTGGCGCGGCCGGGCGGGAACCCGAGCGCTTTTGGTAGCTTCAGCTGCGAGGACGTTGACGAGTGCGTCAATGGCACAGACAGGTGTGACCGCGAGCGAGGCCGCTGCATCAACACCATTGGTGGCTACCAATGCCAGTGCATCTCCCCCTTTTTTGGCGGCGATGGCTTCAGGTGCGCCATGGCTCCTCCGTCGCCACCGCCCACGCCTCCTCCGCCGCCGCAGCCACCGCAGGCGCCTCCGTCGCCGCCCTCTCCTCCTTCTCCGCCCAGCTCCCCTCCGCTTCCGCCCCCCTCGCCGCCGCCCCCCTCACCGCCTCCGAGTCCGCCGCCACCGTCCCCTCCACCACCATCACCACCCCCCTGTCCGCCCTCGCCCCCGTCGCCACCATCTCCGCCGCCTCAGCCCCCAAGCCCGC